>ULPL01040246.1_pt1 | contig 14464 bp, 7 predicted proteins | sample 1953481 | NCBI WGS metagenome assembly ULPL01 (sample SAMEA4835628, study PRJEB28245) | human gut metagenome | biome: gut microbiome; material: fecal sample | place: Denmark | collected 2008 | reverse complement strand
AGGGAGAGAAAAAAGCATGGAGTCCAGTCTGGAAGTTCCAGATAAGCGGAGAAGAACCTCAGTTTGTGACACCTTCTTTCCAAGCTTTTTTCCAAAACCTGCCTAAGGGGTATCCGCGCTTATATTGCTTTTTAGAGAAGGACCTGAAAACGGCTCCTCAGCGAATCGCGTCACATCCCGAATACAAAGACATGACAAGCCGTGCGGCCACTGCCATGAAATCAAATTTCGATACTGACCCCAATGTGTATCGCTACATCCGCAAATATAATCCATACGTCGCATGGCTTCAGACTGCCTGGCTGCTAACCCGCGACACACAATACGCACAGAAGATGGTATCCTACACCCGCCATCTGCTCCGTACAAAACCCGACAAGGCACTATGGAAGGATGACTTCTATTCCGGTGAGCTGATTGAAAGCCTGCTGTATGCGTACGATTCCTGTCATGACATGTTTACTCCACAGGAACTCCAGCAGATGGAACAAATGATTTTCGAAGTAGCCAAAGGACATCACATGGTACAACGTTCCGGCAATGAAGAGACGCACATCTTCAACAACCACTACTGGCAGCACTGCTTCCGTCAGATGCTGCAAATTGGCCTGATGTTTGCCGACCGGAATGAAACGGCACGCGAAATGCTGGAATACTGCTATGAGGTATGGACCGCACGTGCTCCGGCATCGGGCTTCAACCGCGACGGAGAATGGCATAACGGCACAGGATACTTCACTGCAAATACGCATACATTGTATTATGTACCCAGCTTGTTCTCTTACCTCACAGGCACAGACTTCTTGAAACACCCGTGGTATCAAAATGCAGGAAAAGCCTTACTCTACACCTTCCCTGTAGGCACCATGAGCGCCGGATTCGGCGACGGGAACGAACGTCAGCCGGTACCCGACCGCCAGCGCCTGGCCTTTGCCGATTTTCTGGCCCGCGAAACAGGCAATCCGTATGCAGCCTGGTACGTCAACCACTGCCAAAGAGACCTGAGAAGAGACTTTGAGCTCCGTCTCTACCGCATGGCACGTAGTGAAAAGACTTATTCCGACAACAAGCAATTGCCCGAAGACCGAGGCAATGCCCTCTGGCTGGAAGACATTGGAGAAGTAGTGGCTCATTCTGCCCTTCAGAATACCAACCGGAATCTTTTCCTGAGCTTCCGTTCCAGCCCCTTCGGTTCGGGAAGCCATACCCTGGCCGACCAGAACAGCTTCAACCTGCACTTCAGAGGAGTACCGGTGTACCGTTCCACAGGTTACTACCTGAATTTCAGCGATGCACATAACCTGATGTCCTATCGTCACACACGGGCGCACAATAGTATCCTTGTGGACGGTATCGGACAGCCCTTTACCACACGTGCCTACGGAAAAATCACCCGCATGCTGAACGGTGAGACCATCACCTATGCAGTAGGCGATGCTTCGAATGCGTACTGCGGTGTCAGCGAATACCCCATGTGGATAGAAAACTTCAAGAAAGCCGGCATTACCCAGACACCTGAAAACGGATTCGGCGAAACTCCACTGACCAAATACCGTCGACACATCTTCCTGCTGCATCCGGACATCGTACTGATTTATGATGAACTGGAGGCATCCCGTCCGGTACGTTGGGACTGGCTGCTGCATAGTCCCGTACAGTTCCAGATTGACGGAAAAAATGCCACACTCACCACGCGTTATGAGCAGAAACAATTCTCTTCCGTGGCACAACTGTTCAGCAATCAGCCGTGCGAAATCACACAGACCGACCAGTTTGTGTGCCCGCCCGACCCGAAAAAGATGAAAAAAGGGCAGGAAAGCAAATATGTCAACCAATGGCATCTCACGGCTACCTTCCAGCCAAGTGCCGCCAACCGCATCCTGACTGTGATTCGCATTCTTCCTGACGGACAGAAAATGTCGGAACTTATCCGAAAAGGAAACACCTTCACCTGTGGCCGATGGAAAATCCAGGCAGAACTGGACCCGACACAACCGGCTTCACTTCAGGTTGTCAATACCCGCAACAATGCCACATTCAGTCTGGGAAATGACGACGTACAGATTGGAGGTACCACCTACAAACGGCTGGAAAAAGGTTCTTCCGTATTATACGATAAAATTGACGGAGAATGGCTCGTACATGAAATGTCAGACTATGAACCTCAATTTACAGGTGCAGGACCTGCCAAATAACTAATACTAATAGATTTTATTTATGAAAAGATTCAACCTAATCACCGGAACCGTAATGGCATTAGCCATTACGACCGGAACAGTACAGGCACAACAGTTCGTAGACAAAAAACAAACAGATGTGCATGTAATGTCTAAGACCTATACCTGGCCTCAAGACCAGGCAGTACTGCAAAAGCTGGACCAATGGCAGGATTTGAAATTCGGGGTATTGTTCCACTGGGGACTATATTCGGTAAAAGGTATCAACGAATCATGGCCGCTATGCTCTGAAGAACGATTCTTGAAACGCCGCAAATCCATTCAGCCTCAAATGAATTATGAAGAATTCAAGCAATGGTACTGGGGACAGATCAATAATTTTAACCCCACAGAATTTAACCCCGAAGAATGGGCCGACATAATGAAAGACGCAGGGATGAAATATGTAGTATTTACCACCAAACACCACGATGGATTCTGCATGTTCGACACTCAAACCACTTCGTTTTCAATTGCTCATGGTCCTTTTAGCAATAACCCCAAGAAAGATGTGGCCTACCATGTGTTTGATGCCTTCCGCAAAAAAGACTTTATGATAGGAGCCTATTTTTCCAAGCCGGACTGGCATTGTGAATATTATTGGAATCCGGACATGGCAACCCCAGACAGAAACGTAAATTATCAAATAAAACTGCATAAAGAATGGTGGAGGAAATTCCAGGAATATACAGCCAGACAAATAGACGAACTGACAACCCGCTATGGCCAAATAGATATTTTATGGCTGGACGGAGGCCAGGTACGTCCTGACAACGGACAAGACATCCACCTGGACCGGATTATTGACAAGGCACGCCAGAAACAGCCTGGTATGCTTGCAGTAGACCGCACAGTGCCCGGACGCAACGAAAACTATGCGACCCCTGAAATGAGAATCCCTTCCACACAACTGAACTATCCTTGGGAAAGCAATCTACAATTAGCTAACGGATGGGGATGGAGAAAAAACAGTATATATAAATCTCCACAAACCATTATCAATAACCTGATTGAGATAACCGCAAAAGGGGGAGCACTTCTGCTGGGAGTAGGCCCCACTCCACAAGGTACCATAGAAGAAAAGGCTACCATCTGTCTCCGACAGGTAGGAGAATGGCTGAAAAGTTATGGAAAGGCAATCTATGCAACCAGAATCACTCCTCACTATAACGACGGAAATGTATGGTTTACGACTTCCAAAGACCACAAGACGCTGTATGCGCTGTATGCACTTCCCGAAGGAGAAACACTGCCTTCCACCATTACCTGGAAAGGCAATGAACCCAAAGGAGCCATACGCCTCATAAAAGGAAATCGTAAAGTAAAGCATACCTGCAAAAACGGAATTATAACCGTAGAATTGCCCAAAGAATTAAAAAATGAACCGATAGCCTTCTATTATAACAGAAAATAAAAAGCTTTATCTGCCTAAATAGAAAACATATAAAAAAGAAGATTCGACCCTATAAAAACCTGTCGAATCTTCTTTTTTTTGCAATCAGCTGAATAATAATAGTTTATACTTTCTCATTTCATTATTTCAAAACGCACTTGCGTTTTGTTTGAAACGTACTTGCGCTTGACTTGAAACGTACTTGCGTTTGACTTGAAACGTACTTGCGTTTGACTTGAAACGCACTTGCGTTTTGTTTGAAACGTACTTGCGTTTTCAGAAGGCGGCTCCGGAGCGACTTGAAACCGGTGTGCAATCAGTCATCTCGCTCACCGTAAACTCCCCGTCCACCTCATCATAAAGCAACGAAGAATTACGATACTGACGATAATAAGGCTTTCCTCCAAGCCACGGACTGGAGGAACCGTAACTATAGACCGCTCCACATTCCGTATTCGTCACACACAGATTTTCCGGCTTTTCGGAAGACAAATTAACCTCTATTTTCCAAGGACCACAAAGAAGGCAGTCACCCTCCTGCGTTATTGGCTGAACAGATTTTGCATCCGGCTTTACCTGTACCAGTGTCAAAAGGCGACACTTTGCCTGCCCTGGCACAGAAACCGTCAAATGCCACTGATTCGGATACTGCGGGTCATTGGGTACAGAGGTAGGAGGAACCGCAAAAAGATCAGTTTGTGACACTTCACAAGGATGCTCACAAAACATCGCAGCCACAGCTACTCCTCCATCTTGCAAATGCGACGTAAACTGTTTCTGTGAGTCTGTCCATTCGAACGCCGTCGGGCTATGCAGCAACCAGTCCCATCGTACCGGGCAGGATGCCTCCAATTCATCATAAATCAGTACGATGTCCGGATAGAGCATGATCATCTGACGGCGATATTTGGTCAGCGGAGTTTCGCCGAATCCGTTTTCAAGTGTCTGTTCAATACCGGCTTTCTGAAAACTTTCTATCCACATAGGATCTTCAGTGATGCCGCAATATGCATGCGATGCATCCCCCAGGCAATAACCGATATGTTCTCCTCCGGCTGCACGCAGCAGCATGCCGTATCCTTCGGTGGAAAAAGGCTGTCCGATGCCATCCACAAGGATGCTGTTGTGTGCCCTTGTATGACGATAAGACATCAGGTTATGTGCATCGCTGAAATTCAGATAATATCCCGTGTGATAATATACCTCCTTCCCTCCATACAGCAGGTTAAAACTGTTCTGGTCGGCCAGCGTATGACTCCCCGAGCCGAACGTACTCGAACGGAAAGCAAGACTGAGATTATTTTCCGTCGACGCCAGGTTACTGTGCATCACCACCTCACCGATGTCCTTATACCATTTCAGTTTCGGGGCAGAAGCGGGAAAATCCGTCGCATACGCAGCCGGATTTACCATGCGATACAAGCGCAGTTCCACATCCTGCGCAACGTCTTTCTGACATTCTCCGGCATACCATCCGGCATACGCATCGCCCGTTTCGCGAGCCAGAAAATCAGCAAAAGCAGCACGCTGTCTTCCTGGTTTCTCTCTCTTCTCACTGCCATCTCCAAATCCGTCACTTTTCGAAGAAGGCGGCCAGCTATAAACCATCGACTGCCCTGCTTGCTGATACCAGGGATGTTGCAGAAAGTCGGCACGCGATACATACGAAAGTAACATGGGCATATAAAACAACGTACGGACATTCGCTTCAAAATATCCCGTTCCGTTAATCCAAGCTCCATCGCGATTGAATCCGGAAGCCGGAGCACGGGCTGTCCATAACTCATAATAGTACGTCAACATACGTAAAGCCTGTGCGGCATACTCACTCTTGTCATACAGGCAAAAAGCAATCTGAAACAATACACGCATATTCTGCTGCCAGAAATGGTTGTCGAAAATATGATTTTCCTGCATGCCGCAATAAGCGTCAAAATAATACGTGGCCACCCGCCACAGCTGTTCTTCAACCCGACTGCGTACATCCGTTCCCAACTTGTCATACAACATGTCATAGGGAGCCAGAAAACTATAGGCAATGTCCGTAGAAGCAAAATTCCCAGCAAACAACTCCGTATCCGTGAAAGGATGCTCCAGCAGCACATTCAGAATTTCTTCCATCTTCTGCGCATAGTCTCCGCGCTGAGTCAGATGAAAGGCCTGATAAAGATATTCCACATTGGCTGCCACCGTTTCCATGTGGGAGGCGCTATACGGTGCAATCAACGACTCATAATCGGCTTGCAAGGCATTCTCCGCGCGATTTTTCAGTGCCTGATATTCTTCGTGGAATGTCACGTGACGACGAGCCTCATCTATCTTCGGATCAAGAAAACAATACAACCGAGGATGACGCATAGGAAGTCCCTGACGAAAATCGTCAAATGCAGGAGTCACAAAAACCGGCGTTTTCTCCTTTACCTCAAATTCAATGGGGTCACTCCATGCTTCTTCTTTCCCATCTTCAGACACATTCCGGTAACGCCAGAACCAGCGTCCCGGAGCAAGTTTCACATGAGGATTGAACATGCACCATTCCTGTTGTTCTGAAAGTTGCGTAGATGCTTCGGGAAAACCGGCATCCTGCGACAATGCAAACCGAAGGAAAGCACCTGTTTTCAGTGACTGAGGTACAATCAGTGGAGGCGGATTCAAATATAACTCATTGGAAAGTTTGGGATAAGGCTGCGTACGTGTCTTGTCATGCCAGGCCTCGGGCATTTCAACTTCCCGGGCTTCTTCCGGTGAAGCAGCGGGTACCTCCTCATCTGCACAAGCATATCCTAACAGACAAAAGCATCCCAATGTCCAATATAAAAAATTCATCTTCATCATATCCTATAAAATTTCATTAAAAACAAAGAGTGCTTTTTCCTGTGCCGCCTGCCCAAAACAGAACACCACAACGAAAAAGCACTCCTGATAAATAATATTTATTTGAAGTGATACTATTTATTAAATATGGTAAGAACAGGACGGATGGCAAATGTAGAAGCCTTTTCATTTACATTTACTCCTAATGCTTTTGAGATAGTTTCCTTTCCATCTGCATAGATTGTCTGTACAGCCATAATCTGACCACCTGTATTTACAGAACTAGACATCACATTAGAGGCAGAAGTATGAGTTCCAAACCAGGACGATTTTCCTTCATTCATCAAATCAGCTAAACGTGATGCAAACTGTTCATTTTGAGCAACAACATCTATACCTTCTCCTCCAGCATATCCTAAAGTCATTCCCATTACATCCAATAACTGACGAGCCGATGGAATATACCAACCACTGACATTCGTTATTTCAGACACTGAATTAGCTGTTTTCCATTCATTATATGCTGGCATCAAGTCTGTTCCTAAGCTGGCTGTTGCAGCCTCCAACTGTTGTGTATATACATATCCATTATAATCGTCTGCAGCCCATGGAGATGCGATTCCATAACCGGTTAAGGCAAGTGGTGTCTCAGCTGTAGTCAAAGCAGCACGTTTCACACTGCTCAGCCCCATGGCATATCCCCAAATATTCGTACCATCCGGTTGTCCGTATTTCGTTGCCACATCACCTCCTTTAGGACCTGCGGCAAACACAATGGCAATGGACTTTTCCGCATCATACGTATTAGAGAAAGAACCGTCTTTCTGCATAAACTGGCCTACCTTAGGTGCATCAGGGTCATAAAACTCGTCATCAATGTCTACATCCACATCTACATTGCCATCGCCCGATGCAAAATCGATACTTGCCGTAATGTCGTAATTCTGAGTCAGCACCAGTGAGGCTGTCTTAATCATCACATCGTCCTCACCTACCGTCATCAGAATATCACCAGGCAACTTATTCATATTTTCAGGAGCGAATACATAATTATAGAACCAAATATCGTTATTCTTATCAGCTGGAGTTGCTGCAGTCAGCTTGATTTCTTGATTGCTGTTTCCAGAAACCGTGTTATCTTTCACACTGAAACCTGAAGGTACAGTATAAGTCACGCTCAGTGGAGAAGCAGCCTGCACAGTTTCATGATTCTTGTCTTTAAAAGAAAGCTTCACAAACGGACGCTTCAACACGGCATTGGTAGAACCTGCCAGACTCTTGCCAAAGAAGGCATCGCAAGCAGGATTATTGAACACGGTGTTGTCTGCAACCTTATAGGTCACGTTGGTCAAATCGGCCGTATTATAATATTTGTCGGCATACTTACCATCCGACGCTGCTGTTCCTTCATCCACATAGTCAGCCCAGAAAAGACAGGTATAATCTTCTTCTGCCGGAGTAAAGGTAAAACGGAACTTCTCGTTGACCATCGTCTCTCCGGCTACCTGCTCCATACGCACATCTGCTGCCGTATTATAATCTACTACCATAATACAACGAAGCTGATGGCCTTCGGGAGCTGCAGGCAAAGTACGTGATTCACTGCCTGACAACACTCCGGGAACTTCTACAGATACCGTTACCGGAGTACCGGTTACAGTTTCCACATCCGACATATCTTCCTGATTACATGACAACAACCCTAAGCTCAGGGCCATTGCCGAAAACAATAAACTCTTTTTCATGATAATAATATTAAGATTTTTATAAATAGCTTGTTTGAATCATTTTATTCTACCGGTAGTTCAACTTCCTGATCTCCATCAAATCCGGGATTGAACCCGACTCCATCCTCCGGACTTGTTGTCAGAAAATCAAACTGAATGTCTTTATTCTCTCCCTGAGCACACGACAGGCGGAAGCTGGAACTGGCAAGAAGTGTCCCTTTATCCGCATCTTCCACCAGTAAAGTAACCGGGACGGAAGTATTTCCTTCCGAATCAGCAAATACATAATCGAACATCAAAGGAAGTGACGTAGCTCCGTCTTTCGGCAGGGACACCGTACGACTATACTGCAAATATTTAAACGCGTGTTTGGTAATCCCATCCAAGGCATTAAAGCCTTTGGGTAAATAATCGTCGTATTTCAGCGTCAGACGAACTTGCGTCACTTCAGGATACTCCCGCAAAAACGCCATCACATCCGTGGCAGTCAGTTCATAGCGTGCTAACGGACGCTCAGGAGTGACTTCCAATGGGAATTCTGCATTCCATTCGTCTTTATATCCCGTCAAATCAATCTCCTTACTGCTATAAAAAGCATCCTTATACTCCGTATTCCCCGTGTAACCCTCGCGACCAATAATGCTGGCAAGTCCTTCCGGACCGTCTATGTCGTAAAACGGTTCTTCTCCTTCCTGCACATAGTCGGCCCACACCACCAGCTGGTAACGACGGGCATGCAAACGAAGACGCACCTCAGTCTGCAAGCGGCTGCTGGCAGAAAGGTCCTCATAAATCACCTCCTGCTGTACCAGCTGACGGTCTTCATACGCAGCTACCACAATGCGGTGACTATAGGCTGCTTCTTCATCCTCGGCACGCGCCAGCCGGCCTGTTTCCTGTGCAGCCAGACTTTTCAAGTCAATCAGAATCTTCGCTTTTACGGTCACGGATGTAGGGTCTACCCCCAGCTCACCATCTGCCGTCATTTCCGGATACTCCATCAGGCAACTGCTCATCAGTGCCGGAAAAGCCAGCAGCATTCCCCAGCGCAGGAGTTCTCTTTTCAGTCTATTCTTTTTCATGATATAATGCTTTTTCAGTGCTTAAAAACGGTAAACTAACGATGCCCCCACGCGAGTCACTCCCCAATAGTTATAGGTTCCGGCATCAAACTTTGCCCCATTGTCAATGTTATAAAAACGGTCGTACTTCATATTGGCATAGCCGGCCCCGATGAGGAACTCCGCACCCCAATGCTCATCGAACGAAAGTGAATACCCGTAGGTAAGTCCGGCTCCGAGCAACGGACGGCCTGCCACCTGATAACGGTCTTCGTTCCATTTCACGTTGAAAGCTCCTACATGTGCATGCACGCCTACGAAATGACCTTCACCCACACCCTTCATCCACCAGCGGGCTTCCGGCTGGAAGAGAACGAGACGCACACCGTGCTCCCGCTCAATGTCCCAAAGGCTGAAATCCAACGGCAGTTCCAGTGATACATGCTTGTGCAGCTTTACCTCGGCCGCAATGTTTGCAATGGCACCGGCCCAGTACACTGCATTGGTCTTTATCGCCACATAGCGTGAAGAAGAAGACACCTTCTTAACAGATTTCTTGTCAGACTTCTTAGCCTGCGGCTTCTGCTTGTCCGCCTTCTTTGCGGCAGGCTGTTCTGCCTTGGGCTGGATTTTCAGACGGGTTTTTGTGCCTTTCGGTTTGTGAGGTACCTGCCACACCTCTGTGCTGTTTTCTGTTTCCTCTACAAGCGCCGAGGAGTTTGCCGATGCCGTTCCTGCCAAGAGAGACAAGTAAAGCATCGCACCGGCCATAATGTATTTCCTTCTCATGATATTAATTTTTTCAGTTTTTACCTTTTGGAATATATCTTAAATAAGGCAACCCTCCTTTTACCGGATGCTTTTTCATCCATTCTTCCAACATCCGGCGGTATTGCTCGAGCACCGGCGTGTACTTCTCCTCTACGGCAAGGTTGCGCATCTCGCCACGGTCGGACGTCATGTCGAAGAGCTGCTCACGGTAAAGCCCCATATTGTAGAGCACGTATTTGTAGTTTCCGCTGCGCACCATCCATCCCATGGTTCCTCCTCCGTTCTCGCTGAAGTCCGTTTCGGAAACCACATACGACTGTCCTTCAACCGACGCATCGCCTTTTTCCACTATCGGACGGATGCTCACCCCCTGACGTCCGGCAGGCACTTCCACTCCTGCCCAGTCGCACAGGCTCGGCATCAGGTCCACTCCGTTGTTCACCAGCTGAGGAAGCACCTTTCCGGCGTGCTTGCCTTCGGGCAGGCAGACGATGAAAGGCACGTTGACCACTTCTTCGTAAAGCACCGACTTCTGGTTCCACTGGTGTGCGCCCTGCCCGTCGCCATGGTCGCTGGTGAAAATAATCACCGTGTTCTTCCACAAGTTCTGACGATCTATTTCGTCGACAATCTTTCCAATTTCGGCATCCACAGCCTCCACAAGGCGGAAGTATGCGTTTCGGTAACGCCGCCAGTCGTCGGGCGTATAGCTCCGCGTGGGATGCAGACGATATTTCAACGACTTCTCGTAGGCAACAGCATCCGCGTCATAGGGAGCGACATAAAAGTTGTCCGGCAAGTTCGGGCAATCCTCAATGCTTTCCGGCTCGTCAATTGTGGCAAAAGGAAGCGGCTGCTTCCGCGCATATTCGCAAATGTTATGCGGATTGTCGAACGAAGCCACCAGGAAGAAAGGCTTGTCATGCTTCCGTTGGAGGAACTTCACGCAGGCTTCCGCCAGCCCGTAGTCGTTATGCTCATACAAGCGCTCGAAACCAAAGGCATGCGCTGATGGAAGCGAATTGGTATGTACGTGCCACTTTCCTCCGTAAGCACAAGTATATCCACCTTCATTCATTACATCCCCCAAAGTCTCCGTCCGCAACGAATCGGGAAGCGGAGTACCGTTGGCTGTCAGTCCGACCTCACCCGGCATATACCCCGTAAACATAGAGGCACGCGAAGGGCCGCTCAAAGGCAGCGAACAATAAGCATTTTCAAACCGCACCCCCATAGCGGCCAGACGATCCATATTGGGCGTATGCAGGTCGGCATTACCCGCACAGCTCATGGCGTTGGCCGACTGCTGGTCGGTCATGATATAAATGATGTTCGGACGATGCTGACGCGCCCATGCTGCGAAAGGAACCATCGCCCCACAAATAAAAAGCAATCTATAATTCATAGCAACTTAGTAATTAGGGTTATTCTTATTTTCCAGACAATAATTCACCTGTATTTCATCCAGTGGAATGGGGAAAAGCTCATGTTTGCCAGACACAAAGTTGTATCCGGCCAAAAAAGATTTTTCCGCAGACTGATTGACCACCGTTTTTGAAGCCATCAACTGTAAGGCATCTCCCAGTACTCCCCAGCGCAACAAATCAAATCTGCGCTGTAATTCGAAAGCCAGCTCAAAGCCCCTTTCCCAATAAAGTGCAGTACGAAAACGTCCGGCCTCATCTCCATCCTCTATGAAAGGAAGATCGTATACCTTCGGCGACTTCAGCAGGGAAGCATAGTTAGCAGAAGTTATCTCCGTTGCTCCGGCACGCTGACGTACCCGATTAAGCAACTTCCAGGCCTGTGCAGTTTCTCCCGTTTCGTTATAAGCCTCTGCCGCCATCAGTACCACATCGGCATAACGCAGGCTGCAATAATTGACATCGGTAATATTAGGGTCTTTGTATCCCAAAGGCATCCATTCCCTCCGCCATTTGCCAGGATACCAGTTTTTCTTATTCCTGATATTATCTTTCTTCACATGGTTGTAAAGAGTTTTATCCCAATCATACTGATACGTACAAATCATTACATCCCGACGTACATCCGATTCCTCAAAGAAGTCTCTCCATTCCGGAATTACGCGAAACAAGGCATTGGCACGCCCCATAAACTTGTCTGTTTCCGTAGCCTCTATTCCTGGAGCTGCGACCAACGGACCGTTGTACGTTCCCCAATATCCCCTTGCTCCCGTACGACCATCTACCGTATAAAAGGCCACTTCAAAGATACTCTCCTTCGAATGAAGTTCTCCAGCTGAAAACGACTTAAACAGTGCTTCATAACCTCCCTCATAGAAATCATGGTAACCGTTTTCCTGGAAAGCCTCCCATTCATCTATCACCTTTGCAAAATAAGTCTGCCGTAATTCTTCTTCCGGACGAGTCATTGTACCGTCCATCTGCAAGGAATATCCGGCACGCTGAAGCAATACCCGCATCAGCAAAGCACGGGCTGCGCCTTGAGTAGCACGTTCTGGCGAAGAGGCCTCATTGGCCCAGCTCATATTTTCTTTGGCATCGTCCAGATCGTCCACAATCTGATCATAAATCACCTCACGCGAAGTACGGGGCTGATAAGCTTCCTCATAACTTCCGGTCGATGTAGTCTTATAAGGTACATCTCCCCAATACTTTACCAGATTAAATGAAAGAAACGCACGGAGAAATTTTGCCTCTGCCACCAGTGATTGCAGTTTCTCGTTTTCTGCAAAACCTTGCATCTCCTGAATACCTTCTATCATGTAGTTGGCACGTTCAATTCCCTGATAAGTGGCCTGCCAAACAGCTTCCACGTACTTATTGGTTGTAGACAACATATAATGCGCAATGTCGCGTCGAGCGTTATCCGTATTGGTACCCGATGCGTAATACGTGTCGTCTGAAGCACCAAAAGCCATTTCACTGTCGCCATACAAGGTGGGCAATACATTATAAATGCCGATGACTCCCATCTCGGCTTTCGCCTCGCTGGTGAAAAAATCTTCTTTTTCATAATAGGAATCAGGATGCTCCGTCAACGTATCCTGACAGGCTGTCATCCAAAGAAGCGTTCCCACTCCCATCAAAAATATCTTCAAACTCTTTATCATGGCTTCATTAATTATAAGGTTAAATTCAATCCGAACACAAACGAACGGCTACGTGGATATGCACCAAAATCAACTCCGGGAGTCAGGTTATTTCCCTTGGTAGACACTTCCGGATCAAAACCGCTGTAAGGAGTCCAGATAAACAGGTTACTGCCGGTAAAATATAGTCTCAGTTTACTGATTCCCCATGGTTTTATCCACTTCCGAGGAAATGTATATCCCAAAGTAAGGTTACTCAATCGCAAGAATGAAGCATCTTCTACAGCCCAGGAATGCACATAATAATCACCGTTCTCCAGGTCGGCTACCGAAGCAACCGTCTTACTGGAATTCAGTTTCGCCAACACATCCGGATCTGTCACCTCATTTCCATCAGAATCGATGGTCATCCAACGGTTGGAACTATTGGCCACATCCAGTACGTTCTTATTGGTTGAACCCGCCAACGTATTACTCAGTTTTGTAGCATTCAGCACTTCAGCTCCATAACTGAAAGTAAAGAAGACACTTAAATCGAAATTCCGATATGAGAAACTATTGTTCAATCCTCCATAGAAATCGGGATTGGCATTTCCAATCACCGTACGGTCATTGTCGTTTATAATGCCGTTTCCATCTACATCCTCAAACTTCCAGTAACCGGGTTGTACCCCTTCGCGATAAGGCACATTCTCTTTCAGCGTATAGGTCTGAGTGGAAGCATCATAATTAAAGTCATCCACCTGATACAAGCCAATGGTCTTAAAGCCATAGAACTGTCCGACAGGACGACCTACCTCAATCTTATGGGTGTTCTGATTGAATCCGAACTGTGCTTCTTCCAGGAAATAATCTTCACCCGACAAAGCCTCAATGCGGTTCTTATTATACGACAAATTGAAGTCTGTGGACCAGGTAAAATTCTTTCGCTGAATATTTACCGAAGAAATGGTCAGGTCTATACCGATGTTCCGGGTCTTTCCCACGTTACGCAACATAGTCGTATAACCGGAAGAAGACGGAACTTTGGAGTTCAGCAGCAAATGAGAACTCTTGTTCAGATAGAATTCCGGAGAAACAATGAGGCGTTGTCCCCAGAAGCCCATATCCAGTCCCACGTTCAATGTTTTGTTTGACTCCCATTGCAGTTCTACACTTGGTATACCCGAAGGTGCATAACCAGGCGATACGGTTTCTCCGCTTGGATAGCTGGCCGACTTCAGAAGATTCAAGGAAGCATAACTAGCAATACGGTTATTTCCGGCCAATCCGTAGCCGGCACGCAACTTCAAATCAGAAAACAAATTCAGTTTCTTGATAAACTCTTCTTCGCTCAACCGCCAGGCAGCCGATACGGAAGGAAAGAATCCCCATTTATGATTGGCACTAAATTTAGAAGAGCCATCGGC
>ULPL01006018.1_pt1 | contig 15046 bp, 11 predicted proteins | sample 1953481 | NCBI WGS metagenome assembly ULPL01 (sample SAMEA4835628, study PRJEB28245) | human gut metagenome | biome: gut microbiome; material: fecal sample | place: Denmark | collected 2008 | reverse complement strand
GGCCCGTAAAGGGCAGCCGTTACAACTTCGCCGGTAAAATGTTCGCTTCCGGCAGATTTTACTTCCAGTTTCTGCGGACTCTTTACGGTTTGGTGTAGTGGCGCGCTTTCTGCCGCAAAGGCGGGAACTGCCATAGCCGTAATGGCGGCGGCAAGCGCCAGTGTTTTAAAAATCCTGTTCATAAAAGCCCCTTTCTTTCTGCGCAAAGCAGTAAATTATTTATATGATTTCTGGTAGATGCCGATAACGTCTTCTTTGGTAAGTGCAACGCGGTCGCAGGCGAACAGGCCGCCCATCGGGCCCATGGCGTTGTCTGCCATTTTAGGGAATTCATCAGGCGTAATGCCGTAGTCGCTCATTTTAAGGTCTGCTACGCCGCAGTCTTCCAAAAGTTTTTGCAGTACGGTTAAAAAGTCTTCCGGTTTATCTGCATTTTCCATGCCCATGGCTTTTGCCATGCGGATAAAGCGTTCATCACAGGCATGGTGGGCAATTACGTTGCCGAAATACGCGCGGCTTAACATAATCAGCCCTGCGCCGTGCGGAAGGCTGGGGTGGTAAGCGCTGAGCGCGTGTTCCAGCGAGTGCTGGCTGCTGGTGGTGCCTGCGCACATTACCGTGCCTGAAAGAATATTGCCGAAAGCAACATGCGTTCTTGCTTCAATATCATTACCGTCTTTAACGGCGCGTGCCAGATAGCGGCCGACGTTTTCAATGGCGGTGATGGCATGCATATCGCTCATAAGGTTGGCAAATTTGGAGATATAACCTTCAAGGCTGTGACTGAGAGCATCAAAGCCCTGATAAGCAGTGTAATGTGCCGGTACGCTTTTCATCAGTTCCGGGTCTTCAATGCACAGTATGGGGAAGAGGTCCGGTGTTTTCAGGCCGACTTTTTCGTTCGTTTCGGGGTTGGTAATAACGCAGCCGGCGTCGGCTTCGCTGCCGGTGCCTGCCGTGGTGCTGATGGCAACGATGGGCAGCGGTTTATTTTTAATGGGCTGCCCTTTGTCGGTGCCGCTTGCAATGTAATCCCATAAGTCGCCGGGGTTGGCTGCAATAACGGCAATGGCTTTGGCGCTGTCGATAACGCTGCCGCCGCCCAGTGCAACAATAAAATCCGCGCCCTGCGCTTTAACAAAGGCCGCGCCCTCCATAACGGTTTCTTTCAGCGGGTTGGGCTGAATTTTATCAAAAACGCTTGTGGCTACGCCTGCCTGCGCCAGTTGCTCTTCGGTGCGGCTTAAATAACCGTTGGCACGGGTTGATTTGCCGTTGGAAATAATAATGACGGCTTTTTTGCCGGGCAGCTGCTGTTTGCCAAGCTCATTTAAAGTGCCTGCGCCAAATAAAATTTTTGTCGGAACATACATGTTAAAATCCATTTTTTATGCCTCCCAAAATAAAATGTTTGCTTATTTGTGGTTATATGCTATAATCAACTTATAAGTTTAAGTAAATTGTATAAGTTGAAGCGCACTTTAAGTCAATGGCGAAATTGTGAACTTTTTAAGGGAGTGATAAAAAATGTTTTATACTGTCGGTGAAATGGCTAAAATTTTAAACACCACGCCTTCCACTCTGCGCTACTATGATAAAGAAGGCCTGCTTCCGTTTGTGGAACGCAGCGAAAGCGGCATCCGCATGTTTAAGGACAGCGACTATGAATGGCTGCTTGTTATCGACTGTTTAAAAAATACCGGCATGGGCATTAAAGATATCAAACGGTTTATCGAAATGGTTATTGCCGGTGACAGCACTATTAAAGAACGCTTGCAGATGATTATCCGCCAGCGTGAAAGCGTTAAAGAACAAATGGCAAAACTGCAGCAGACGCTGGATACTCTGGACTATAAGGTTTGGTATTACAGCACGGCAGAAAAAGCAGGCACAACGGCAGTGCCGCGCAATATGCCGGAAGAAGAAGTGCCGGAAAACCTGCGCGCTGCCCGCCGCCGTTTAAAACTTACCAACGCGCGCGAAAGCGAAATGAATTAATAACCTTAAAACAAAAAGCAGAAACGTTTTTACAAGCGTTTCTGCTTTTTGTTTTATGTATGGGCAAATACCGATAATACTAAATTTATTGCCGTTGATGCTAATTTTTTATTATATTAAAATAGGGAACTTTTTAAATGAATATTAACATATTGTTCCCTATTTTTCAATTTATAATATTAAATTTTATGGATTAGAAAAGTGATTTGTTTATTGATCTTCCGTTACTTTAAAATGCAGCGGTTTGCCGAAAGTTTTAAAGAACCATTTTAAATGCGCGCGTATCTGGTGCAGTTCAATAACGGGGTTGCCGTGTTCCTTCAGTTCCAAAAAGGCGCCTTCGTTATTTATTCCGGCGCGTGTAATGCTTAAAATACCGGTCTGCGTGTAATCAAGGCTTTCGGCCAGGGCCAAAAGCAGCGCCAGCCTGCTTACCGTCTGCCAGTTGTTTTCCGTAAGCATGGTCATATACAGCGGGTCGCGCGAAAAATAACTTTTGGAAATGCCGTTGTGCCAGCCTGCAACGGCCGAAGCCAGCAGCTGCTCTTTATGCGTAAGCCCGAAAAGCTGCGCGTTTTGAATCATATAGGCGCTGTGGCGCGCGTGGCTGTAAAAGTTAATGGTAATGCCTATGTCGTGCAGCAGCGCTGCCGTTTTAAGCAGGCGGCGGCAGTTTTTGCCAAGTCCGTGCAGCGGTTTCCAGGCATCAAACATGGCCAGCGCAAGATTGGTAATATGGTGGCTGTGCGTGAGGTCGGGCGTGTAAAGGTTTAAAATATTATCCGTACTGCGGGCTAAGATATCTTCGGCAATAAGCGGTATGCCTCGTTCTTTGGAATAGTAATCGTAAAACAGCCCTTCGCGCAGGCCGCAGCCGCTGGTTATAAGCTGCTTGCTGTCGGTAACTTCAAAAAGCGCGTTAATAATGGCAGCACCGGCAATGATGATATCGGCGCGGTCGCTGCTGAGTCCTGATATTTTGCGGCGTTCTTCCAGCGTGCTGTTTTTAAGGCGGTTAAAAATGCCGCGGAAGGCCTGTACCGTTAATTTATAGTTATGGATTTTGGTTGTGGGGTATTTGGTGGCGCGCTGGTGCATTTTGCCTATGGTACGCGCCGTGCCGCCTACGCCGATAAGCGGAAGCTTGGGCTGTTTCAGCCAGGGGTATTCCGCAAGGCGCGTGCGCAGAAAGAAGCTTAATTCGCCGTAAACGGAAGAACTTACGGTGTTGCGTGTATTAAAAAGTGCGGTGGTGTTTACAGCGCCGATAGGAACGGAAACGGATTCCAGTATTTTGCGGTCCTGAAACAGAATCAGCTCCGTGCTGCCGCCGCCCAGGTCGAAAATAATGCCGCTGTGGTAGGGAAGGGTGTTGATAACGCCGAGGTAACTGATATAGGCTTCGGTGTTGCCTGTTATAATGTGCAGGTTAATGTCTGTTTCACGCTGTACGAGGCGCGTAAGCTCCGCACCGTTGCCCGCATTGCGGATGGCGGCCGTTGCCACGGCAATAATCCTGTCTGCGTGGTACAGTTTGCACATATAGGCAAAACTTTTCATGGTTTCAATGGTGTCGCTAAACGCCTGCTGCGTAAGGTTGCCGTTTTTGTCAATTTTCTGGCTCAGGCGCAGGGCTTCTTTCTGGTTGTATACCATGTTGTAGGCGCCGTTTTTATAAATATGAGTTATAACAAGGCGCGCTGAGTTAGAACCGATATCTATAATAGCTATCCTCTGCAAAATACATACCTCCCGTCATTTTACATTCAGTAAAACCACATAATAAATATATATTTACCGGAAAAAGTAAAAAATCCTGCAAAAAAACGCATAATTTGTAAAAAGGATGGTAAGGCGCTGTAAAAAAATTGTTAAAGGCAAGGATTTAAGGGTGCTGTGTCGAATTAATATATAATGCTTTAATGAGGTGGTCATGTGAGAAAAAAACAATATAAAATTTTTGCAGCAATACATCTCGGCTCTGAGATGATAAGCATGCAGATTGTGCAGTACCGCAATTTAAACAACATGAAAGTTCTGGAGGAATGCAACCGCCGCGTGCGCCTGGGCGAAGAAACCTTCAAAAACAAAATCATTCCGTTCAGTATGGTAAATGAAATTTGCGAGCTTTTGGTTGGCTTTAAACGCCTGATGACGGAATATGAAGTTGAAGAATACAGCATGCAGGCAACAACCGCAGTTCGCGAGGCTTTAAACCGCGTGTTCCTTTTAGACCAGATTTATATCAGGACGGGCTTGAAAGTAACGGTTATTGACCTTCCGGAAGAAATTTATACCAAGTATGCTTCCATACGCCGTACCATGAAGCTTGACGGCCTGACCGGCGTTGACGAGAGCATGCTGATGATGGATATTTCCTCCGGCGGGCTTGGCATTACTTTTGTGAAAGATAATATTATACGCTACCAGCAGAACCTTAATATCGGCGTTATCCGCGTTAAGGAAAGCTTTAACCGCAATCAGCGCAGTTCAATGAAATTTAACCAGGCTCTTGCCGAATACCTTTCAAGTACGATGGGCGCGGTAAGGGACGCGTTGAAAAACGAGCAGATACATTATCTTGTGCTGACAGGCGCGGAATCGGAACTTCTGCTGCAGATGATGGGCGTTGAATTTAAAGCCGGCGTTATCCGCATTAAAACGGAACAGTTCATGCAGCTGTTTAAAACCGTGCATGAGCTGAACCTGCCGCAGATTATTAAAGTGTTTAAAATCAACGAAGATGTGGCCGAACTGGTTGTGCCGACAATTTTGCTGTACGAGCAGCTTCTGGCACTGGTGCCGGTTCAGGAAATTATCCTTACGGATGACCGCTTTATTGACGGCATCTGCCTTTTGCATATCGGCCCGAAAGCCAGCAAAGATTATGCCGACGAGCTTGAACAGGAGCAGCTCAGCCTCCTGTACAGTATCGGTGAGCGTTACCAGTATGACGAAGCACATTCGCGCCAGGTGGTCAAGCTTGCGCTTGCCATGTTCGATAAGCTCGGCAAACACCACGGGCTCGACAGCCACAGCCGCATTCTTTTGCAGGCAACCGCGCTGCTGCACGATATCGGCAAATACGTTTCGCTGCGCAGCCATTCGCTGTACAGCTATATGCTGATTATGTCGTGCGACATTTTAGGCTTCAGCGAAATGGACAAAAAAATAGTGGCGCTGGCAAGCTATTACCATGCGCACAGGCTGTTCAGCGGCAAACGCCATGCCGAAGTGGAAGAAATGTCGCCGGAAATTATGCCGCTGGTAGCAAAAATAGCTGCGCTGGTGCGTCTTGCAGATGCCATGGACCGCAGCTATAAGCAAAAAATCAAAAGCTGCCGCGTTAACGTTAAAAACGGCGTAATGAAGGTGGAAGCCGTTGCCCTTGAAGATTTGACGATAGAAGAATGGACTTTTGCCTCCAAGGCATCTTTCTTTGAAGAAGTTTACGGATTACAGGCAGTTTTGGAACGGGTGGACAGATAAATGGAAAAGAACGAAAAAATTAATCTTAATAAACCGGAATACTTTTTTAACCGCGAATTAAGCTGGTTAAAATTTAACCTGCGCGTGCTGCGCGAAGCCGGCGTAAAAACCACGCCGCTTTTGGAACGCTTGAAATTTGTTGCCATTACCGCGTCTAACCTTGATGAGTTTTTTATGGTGCGCGTGGCAGGCTTGTGGGACCAGTACGAAAACGGCATTAACAAACGCGACGCGGCTGGGCTTACCGTTAAAGCCCAGCTTGAAGAAATAAGCAAAGCGGCGCACGACCAGATGAAGCTGTTAAACAAATATCTGCTTTCGCTGGTTAAGGAGCTGCGCGAGGCAGGCATTTACATTTGCCGCGTAAGCGAATTAAGCGAAAAAGGCCGCCGCTGGCTGGAGGCTTATTACCAGGAAGAAATTTTCCCGGTACTGACGCCGATGGCTGTTGACGCCTCGCGCCCGTTTCCGTTTTTGGCAAATAAAACGCTGAACCTTGCGGTAGAACTTACCAACCAGGAGGGCGAAGACAGCATGGGTATCGTGCAGGTGCCTTCCGTATTGCCGCGCCTTTTGGAAGTTCCCGGCGAGGAAAAACGCAGCTTTGTATTTTTGGAAGACGTTATTAACGAGCACTGCTCCGATTTGTACAGCGGCTGCAAAATTCTGGATGTTGTGCCGTTCCGCATTACGCGCGACGCCGATTTGGAATTTGACGAGGACGATATCGACAATCTGCTGAAAGAAGTGGAAAAATCCCTGCGCAAACGTACGCGCGGCGCTTCCGTAAGGCTGGAAATTTACAATAAAGCCAACAGCCGCATCAGAAAATTCCTGTACAATAATCTGGACATTACCGAGCAGGAGGTTTATGAAATTAACGGGCCGCTTGACGCAACCTGCTTCTTTAAATTTGCTTCGCTGCCGGGCATGTGGCCCTGGCTGTATGAGCCATTTGTGCCGCAGCGCCCGCTGGAACTGCCGGACGACAGCGACATCTTTAAAGTACTGCGTGAACGCGACGTGCTTTTGCACCATCCCTATGAAAGCTTTGACCCGGTAGTTAAATTTGTAAGCGACGCTGCCGACGACCCGAACGTACTTGCCATCAAGCAGACGCTTTACCGCGTCAGCGGCAACTCGCCGATAGTTGCAGCCCTTGCCCGCGCTGCCGAAAACGGCAAGCAGGTAACGGTACTGGTAGAATTAAAAGCGCGCTTTGATGAAGAAAACAATATTATTTGGGCGCGCAGGCTTGAAGAAGCCGGCTGCCATGTAATTTACGGTTTGATGGGTCTTAAAACCCACGCCAAAATTATTCTGGTTGTGCGCAAGGAAGCAGACGGCATTAAGCGCTATGTACACCTTGGCACAGGCAACTACAACGATAACACAGCCAAACTTTATACCGATATGGGCCTGATGACTGCCAATGACCAGTTTGGCAGCGACGCTTCGGCGTTCTTCAATGTGTTGTCCGGTTATTCGGACCCGCCGGTATGGAATAAACTGGTTATGGCGCCGCTCGGTCTGCGCAAAAAGATTTATGAACTTATCGACAACGAAATCAGTATTGTTAAAAAAGGCGGCACCGGGCATATCATTGCCAAAATGAACTCGCTGATTGACTACCCCGTTATTCAGAAACTGTACGAGGCTTCCATGGCGGGCGTTAAAATAGACCTTATCATCCGCGGTATCTGCGGCCTGCGCGCTGGCATGGACGGTATCAGCGACAACATTACCGTACGCAGCATTGTCGGCAGGCAGCTGGAACACAGCCGTATCTTCTGGTTCCAGGGCGGCGGCAAGGAACAGCTTTTCCTCTCCAGTGCAGACTGGATGCCGCGTAACCTTAACGACCGCGTTGAACTGTTTTTCCCGGTTGAAACGCCGGCGCATATTGAGCGTATTAAAAAAGTGCTTGATTTGTACCTGCGCGATAACGTCGGCGCGCACATGATGCAATCCAACGGCACTTACCGCCGCGTTACCAACCGCCTGGAGCCTGTTGGCGCACAGAGCACGCTGTATGAATGGGCGCTGCTTGCGGCTGCGGCCGATAAAATTCCCATGCAGGACCGCCTGCGCCCGATGTATGACCGCGACAAAGCATAACTGGCAGTAAGGCCTGCAATATGGTATAATGTAACATATCAAACAATTGCGAGGCTGACATGGATACAGAAATTTTACAACATATCGGGCATAGCCTGTACAATACCAAACGCTTGAAAGAATGGAAAAGGTACGTTGTTTTCCGTTCCCGCTGCATGCTGCACAGCAAGCAGATTGGCGGCCTGTTGGATTTCTTTGCGGAAACGCCGCTGCGCCGCGATATGCTGCGCCATACAACAAGTTTTGTGGAGCAGGCGACAAGGCAGTTCTTTTACAAAAATTCCACCTATGATGAACGCATCAGCCTTGTAAAGGCGCATGTGGAATTTTTGGAAAGCAAGTTAACCGAGGACTCTCTGCGCAGGCTTTATGCAGATGGCGAAATGCTGCGCCTGTGGGAAGACAGCTACGAAGAAAAGCCGCTGACGCTGGAATTATGGTTCCACGCCGGGCAGCGCAAGGAAGGCTGCCTTTCGCTGGTGCTGATGTGGGATAAAGAAGCGCTGTATCAGATTATGTTCTGGCTGGCGCCCGGTAAAAACGGCGAACCGGCGCTGTGGATTGGCGCATTGCAGGGAACGCCCAACGGCTCGGAGGTTATTAAAGGGCTGACCAAAGCCTTTTACGGCTACCGCACCAAAAACCTTATTTTTACGGTATCCGCAACGTGGCGGCGGCATTGGGCTGCGAAAGCATTTACGCCGTCAGCAACGAAGGCTATTACGCTATGAACCATATCCGCGTGGACCGCAAACTGAAAACTTCGCTGGATGCCTTCTGGCAGGAATGTGAAGGAACGCAGCTTGACGACAAGCGTTTTTACAAAATACCCATTCCCGAATACAGAAAATCCATGGAGGAACTGAAGCCTTCCAAACGTGCCCAGCACAGAAGGCGCTTTGCCAAAATGGATGAGATGAAAGATGCCGTAGCGGCAAGTTTTGCAAAATATTTAAAATAATAAATAAAACCGGGCTTTGCTTTAATGCTTGCCCGGTTTTCAATTAGTTTACTGTTTTTTTAAGCTCTTTTATGATATAATTAATATATATTTTTGCACGGAGGTAATGAAATGAAACAAAAACTCCTTACTTTATTTTTAACGTTAACACTTACTGTTACATCTGCCTTTCCGGGCGTAGCTTTAGCCGCAGCAGGTGATGAAATTTCCGCCAGCGCTGCCATTGAAGCCTCCGCTGCGCCGAAAACAATGTCTGCCAGTGAAAAAATGGGCGCACTGGAAGTTACCCTGTACGGTACGGAACAGGCAGGAGCACTGGTCAGCAGAATGGACAGCCTTGAAGATGACGTTTACGGCACCATTACCACTGACCCTATTTTAAATAGAGTTGATAATTTGTATGATTATATCAACGGTTATCCCGGCAGCGGCGAAGCAAGCTTTTTAACCAAGCTGAACGCCGTTGAATGGCAGTTTACCGAAAGTACGGCAGGCGGTCCGGCCAAAAGCCGTATTGAAGCACTGGAAACCATGCTGAACGGCGAAGTTGGCGCAGGCTCTCTTGCAGGACGCCTTGAAGCACTGGCAAACCTTGCTTTCCAGGACGGCATTGTTGTTGTTGAAACCGTAACTCTGCCGAAAGATTCCGTAATCAAGCTTGAATTTGCCGAAGACCTCAGCAGCAAAACCGCAAAAGCAGGCGATGTTGTAAAATACAAAGTTGCCGACAATGTTTTTGTTAATGATGTGCTGGTACTGCCGAAAGGCGCTGAAGGCGTTGGCAAGGTAACCAAGGTTGTAGGCCCGCGTATGTTCGGCCAGGATGCCCGCATTGATGTTGATTTTGGCTTCATTTACGCTATTGATAATACCCGCGTTAAAGTATTCCTCGGTGATGTTGCCAAACAGGCAGCTGAAACAGTTGCCGGTGCAGCAGGTGCTGCTATCGGCGGTATGGTAGTGCTTGGCCCGGTAGGTATTATCGGCGGTGCTTTTGTGACCGGTAAATCCGTAAATATTCCGGCAGGCTCCACCACCTTTGTACAGGTTAAAGCCGATACCGATATTCAGGGTATGGTTTATCAGGGCAGCAATTAATTAAATAACGGTAAAAATAAACCCCGTTGTCAGTTCTTTGGCAACGGGGTAATTTTTTGTTTAAAATTTTATTCGGCGGTAGCCAGCATTAATTTAATGCGGTTTTCCTGATTTACTTTAGAAGCGCTGGAATCGTAGTCAATAGGCAGGATATTGGCATTTTCGGCAATTTCCTTGATTTTGTTAAGCATGCCGCGCCCGGCTATGTGGTTAGGCAGGCAGCCGAAGGGCTGTGCGCAGATGATGTTGTTGTAGCCGTTTTTGGCAAGTTCCAGCATTTCGGCCGTTAAAAGCCAGCCTTCGCCCATGTTGTTGCCGTAGCCTATAACGCCTTTGGCAAGCGCTTTGGTTTCTTCGTAAGATGCAGGCGGCTTAAAGGGCGGGGTGGAAAGTGCGGAAAGCATAATTTTTTCGAGGCGTTTTAAATAAAGCATTGCCATTTTGGATATGCCGTATTTAAAAAATTTGCCGCCGTACAGTTTGTAGTCTGTTAAGTAAGTGTCGGCGCAGTACATAATAAAGTTCAGCAGCCCCGGCAGCATGTATTCGCAGTTCTGCTTCTGTAAAAACTGCTCTAAATTGTTGTTGCCAAGCCCTGCGTATTTAATGTAAATTTCGCCGACAATGCCAACTTTTATTTTATGCTCCGCTTTTTGCGGCAGGGCGGCAAAGTCTTCCGCCAGAGCGCGCGAGAGCTGTTTCATTGTTCCTGTAGCCTGCGCTTTGCCTTCCATAAAAGCGGTTTCAAGCTTGTTCAGCCATTTGGCTGCCAATTCGTCCACCGCGCCTTTAATGGTTTCATAGGGGCGGGTTTTGTTGGCAAGGTACATTAAAGTGTCGCCGTAAATAATGGCGGCCATAAATTTTTTTATCATAGCAAGGTTAAGCTCAAAGCCGGGTTGTTCGTTCATGCCGTTTACATTAAGGCTTATAATCGGCACATTGCCGAGCCCTGCTTTTTCCATGCCCTTGCGCAGAAGGTAAATATAGTTGGAGGCACGGCAGCCGCCGCCTGTCTGGCTGAGCATAACTGCAGTTTTGCTGAGGTCATATTTTCCGCTTTCCAGCGCGCTGATAATCTGCCCGATAACGAGCAGTGCCGGGTAACATATATCGCTGTTAACGTATTTCAGCCCTGTTTCAATAACGTTGCGGCCGGTGTTCTGTAAAATTTCGGCTTTGTAGCCGCAGCTTTGCAGCGCGGAACGCAGCAAGGCAAAATGAAACGGCAGCATATTCGGCACAAGTATGGTGTGCGTAGCTTTCATTTCTTTGGTAAAAACCGGTAGCACAGTTTCTGACATAAAAATTGCTCCTTCAAAAATTATTTCAGCATTCAAAGCCAAGTGCCGCAAACAGGCTGCGCAGCCTTATGCGTGCCGCACCAAGGTTTTCAATGTCATCAATTTTTATCTGGGTGTAAATTTTGCCGCTTTCTTCCAGTATGCGGCGGCATTCGTCGGCCGTAATGGCGTCGCAGCCGCAGCCGAAGCTTACAAGCTGAACAAGGTTCATGGCAGGGTTCTGCGCGGCAAATTTAGCGGCGGCATACAGCCTGCTGTGATAGGTCCACTGGTTTAAAACTTCCAGGTCTTTGTTCAAATCTTTGCGGTCAATATTGCCGCTTACAGAGTCTTCGCTGATTAAAGCAGCACCCAGCCCGGTAATAAGGCGGTCTATGCCGTGGTTAATTTTCGGGTCGGTATGGTACGGGCGCCCTGCAAGGATAATAACCGGTATGTTTTTGCTTAAGGCTTCTTCGGTTATTTTTTTGCCCTGCTCCTTAACGCGGGCTTCAAAATCCCGGTAAGCCTTAAATGCGGGGGTAAGCGCGTTTTTAATTTCCGCACTGCTCAAATCCGTGTAAACGGGGCTCAGCATTTTGTATAATTCTTTGGCCAGCAGTTTTTTATTCAAAAGGCCAAGGTAATCGTAAAAGAAGTGAATATTTTTTAATTCTTCAATGTTTGCCGCCAAAACTTCGGGGTAATAGGCAACAACCGGGCAGTTATAGCAGTTCTGCGCTGTGTCCTCATCAACATTGTAGGTCATGCAGGGGTAAAAAATGCTTGTAACGCCCTGCGCCAGCAGCCATTTAATATGGCCGTGCATCATTTTAGCGGGGTAACATACCGTGTCGCTCGGAATGGTGTTCTGGCCTTTCTGGAAAATGGTTTTGTCATAAATGGGGCTGGTAATTACTTCAAAGCCCAGCTCCGTAAAAAAGGTATACCAAAACGGCAGCAGTTCGTACATATTAAGGCCGAGCGGCAGGCCGATTTTGCCGCGCCTGCCGGGTACTGGCTTAAATTCTTCCAGTAACTGCAGCTTGTAGCGGTAAAGGTTCAGGCTGTCGTTGGGCGCGCAGTGCGTAACCGGGCGTTCGCAGCGGTTGCCGCTGATATAGGGTTTGCCGTCGGCAAAGATATTTACCGTTAAGTGGCAGTGGTTGCTGCATAACCCGCAGGTAACGGATTTGACCGTATGTGAAAAAGTACGCAGCTGTTCCGCTTTAAGCAGCGCGGAATCCTGCGGATGCAGTTTGCGGCGTTCCTGTGCATATAAGGCCGCGCCGTAAGCACCCATTAAGCCTGCTATATCGGGGCGCACAACTTCAAGGTTCAGTTCCTGCTCAAAGGCGCGCAGTACGCAGTTGTTTAAAAAGGTACCGCCCTGCACAACAATGTGTTTGCCAAGGTCATCAGGGCCGGAAGGGCGTATAACCTTAAACAGTGCGTTTTTAACAATGCTTATGGAAAGCCCGGCGCTGATATTGGCAACGGAAGCGCCGTCTTTCTGCGCCTGCTTTACGTTGCTGTTCATAAATACGGTGCAGCGGCTGCCAAGGTCAACCGGTTTATCGGCAAAAAGGCCTATTTTGGCAAAATCTTCCGCGCTGTAACCGAGAATACCGGCAAAAGTCTGCAAAAAGCTGCCGCATCCGCTGGAGCATGCTTCGTTTAAAAAGATGTTGTCGATGCATCCGTTGTGTATTTTAAGGCATTTAATGTCCTGGCCGCCGATGTCGAGAATAAAATCGACTTCCGGCAGAAGGCTTTTTGCAGCAATAAAATGCGCCATGGTTTCCACAATGCCGTAATCGGCGTGAAAGGCGTGCTTTATAAGTTCTTCGCCGTAGCCCGTAACGGCAGCGGCAAGTATTTTGCAGTTGGGGTATTTTTCGTAAAATCCGGTCAGGTAATCGCGCACGGCGACAACAGGGTTGCCTTTGTTGCTCTGGTAAAAAGAATCAAGCAGTTTGCCGTCCGGCGCAACTACGGCAATTTTTATGGTTGTGCTGCCGCTGTCGATGCCTAGATAGGCTTCACTGGCGGCTGCAATATCGCCTCGCTGAACGTTGTCGCGGTTGTGGCGCGCAACAAAGGCGTCATATTCTTCCATATTTTTAAACAGCGGCGGCAAATGCTCAAACTGGCGGTTGGCGTCCGCAGCGTGCATTTTTTCCGCCAGCGTGGTAAGGTCTACGGTGTGCTCGGCACAAAAAGCGCAGCCCATTGCCACATAATATAAGCTGTTTTCGGGGCAGGTGCCCTGTAAATTTAAAATTTTGTCAAAGCTGGCGCGCAGGCAGCCAAAAAAGGTCAGCGGGCCGCCAAGGTAAAGCACGTTGCCTTTAATGGGGCGGCCTTTGGCAAGGCCTGTTACCGCCTGGCTGGCAACGGCGTCAAAAATGCTTGCAGCAAGGTCATTTTTTTCCGCGCCCTGGTTTAAAAGGGGTTGAATGTCACTTTTGGCAAATACGCCGCAGCGGCTGGCAATGGTGTAGCGTGTTTTGGCAGTGGCTGCCAGTTTGTCAAGTTCTTCGGCCGGTACGTTCAGCAAAGAAGCCATCTGGTCGATAAAAGCCCCTGTGCCGCCTGCACAGCTGTCATTCATGCGGGCGTCAAAATGCCGTCCTAAAAATAATATTTTAGCATCTTCGCCGCCCAGTTCAATAACAACGTCCGTATCCGGGTTAAGGCGTTCCGTACATATTTTTTCTGCAAAAACTTCCTGCACAAACTGCACGCCGCAGCTTTCGGCAACGCCAATACCTGCGCTGCCGCTGATGGCAAGACGTGCTGTTTTAAGCCACGGCATCTGCGCGGCAAGTTCTTCGAGTATGGTTTTTATGGTTTCCGTAATGCGGCTGGCATGACGGGCATATTTACTGAAAAGCAGTTTTCCGGCATCATCCAGCACGGCTATTTTTACAGTGGTGCTGCCGATATCCAAACCTATCTGCATATAAAATCCTCCATTTAGGAATGACTTTTGCTAATTAATAAAAAATATTGTTTTTAAAATTGCGTCTGCTTTCTATGATAACACAAGTTTAAAATATTTTCCAGTATTTTATTTCTCAAAAGCATATTGTTAAACTGAAATGCGTAATGGTTAGCTTTTGCTTACATCATACTATATATTACACCAATTATTTTATTTGTAAATATTTTTAGTGCAAAAGTTCAGCAGGCGTTTGTAAAAATTTATACTTAAAAAGCATATAAAACAGCCAAATTAAGTATTTGTTTTTAAGAATGGCTTTTTTTATAATAAATTTGTTAAAGCGGCTTTAATTATAAAAATTTAAAGGAGAAACTGCATTGTTAAAATCAAACGGTAATTTAATGATATTTATTTTAAGCATTGGCGTGTTCAGCATTATCAATACCGAAATGGGCGTTATAGGCATTTTGCCGCTTCTGGCGGAGCGCTTTGGCGTAAGCATACCGCAGGCAGGGCTTTTAATAAGCCTTTTTGCGCTGGCGGTAGCGTTTTCCGGGCCGGTTATGCCGCTGCTGTTTTCCGGTATGGAACGCAAAAAAAGTGATGCTGCTGGTACTGGGGCTGTTTGCACTTGGCAATATAGCGGGCATGTGTACGGATAATTTTTATGTGGCGCTTGCCGCACGCGTGCTGCCTGCCTTTTTGCATCCGGTGTACTGTTCTCTGGCGTTTTCTGTTGCCGGTGCTTCCGTGCCGGAAAAAGACCGGTTAAAAGCTGTTGCCAAAGTTATTGTAGGCGTTTCGGCAGGCATGGTGCTGGGCGTGCCCATAAGCAGCTTTGTGGCGGCCAATTTTTCGCTTGACGCAGCAATGGCGGTATTTGCGGCAGGCAACCTTCTGGCGTTTGCGGCAACGCTTGTTTTTGTGCCGCGTTTGCCGGTACAGGGGCGCGCTTCCTGCAGAGAACAGCTGGTGCTGTTAAAACGCCCGGTGCTCTGGCTTTCTATTGCAGGCATTATTTTTATGAACGGCGCCGTTTTTGGCGTATTCGGTTTTTATTCCGGTTGTCTTGAGCAGATTACGCACCTTTCGTGGAATAATATCAGCGCGGTGCTGTTTATATACGGCTGCGCCAATATTCTGGGCAATATT
>ULPL01021103.1_pt1 | contig 15164 bp, 8 predicted proteins | sample 1953481 | NCBI WGS metagenome assembly ULPL01 (sample SAMEA4835628, study PRJEB28245) | human gut metagenome | biome: gut microbiome; material: fecal sample | place: Denmark | collected 2008 | reverse complement strand
CATTGAGATAGGCTACATATTTCTCATGCCACTCATGGCTTTCAAAATAACTGCCATTCATATATTGTGCTTTCATCTCACGAGCTTTCGTATCTGCTTTACTTTCCTTGCAATACGCATAGAGCAAATATGCAATAAGCATCGGACACGCAATGCATGCCGCACATTTTCCAGCCATATCTCCTATGACAAAAAACAGAAATAGACCCAGAAGAACTGTAAAAACAATATACACAACCAATGATTTCCTAGTCATAATAAATTGAAATCCGTCTTTTTTTCTCATATAATTCTACTTTCTCCAACTACGAACTCATTTCACAACAATGGGTACAACTATTTGCGGACACATTATCCATCAGAGCCACCTAAATACCGCATAAACTCAAGGTTTCTTGCTTATCAAGCATACCATCTCAACATGGCACGATACCTTCTGATTGATGTCAAGCTTTGTGCCCGTTCGCGGAAACATATCCTGTCAAAACGGAAACATGTCCATACCTTCTGAAACCACACATTCACAGCTACAAACAGATGCAATCTGTAGAAAAATTGACATCCATATCAAGGTCTTAACCATCGAAGTCTATGGGAACAAGTCTGTATAAAGCCTTTGCTACCTATATAATGCAAGGCAATTTTACACTACTGCTCCCTGTCACTGTCTCGACAGTTGAGACAGTGAAGGTCGACTTATATCCTCATAACATGCCGGTGATTATCTCAGATGAGCCCATACACTCGACAAGGTTGAGTTGCCGGATTTCACCGTCTCGACCTGAAATATTGTCCCTATTTCTTTGCGCTTTCTTCCAACTCCAGCATATACCTATCAAAGTCGGACATGAATAATCTGTCTTGGATCACGCGGTATTTTTCAAATTCTGTCTCAGCATGAAGCTTTGCAATTTCCGCTGTCACCTTGCCTGCATCCTGTAAAATACCGTAATCAAACATTTCAATGAAGCTATTGAGCCTTTTTTCCCAATCCTGCATCGTAAGCGGAATGTGCCGTAATGTCATGTTTTCCGCAAAATCCAGGTATGCCGTAACCATACGATTCAGCTGCTTCATTTCATCCTGACTCAGATAATTCTTCGCAATCGTGACATCACTTTTCTTAATCTTTCCATCAGGAGCATCTGCCCAAGTAGTTAATCCCATATGCTCTCTTGTATGGTCAGCTCTTTCTACAATCAGTTCAGCTGCCGTATGACCATGAACTGCGTAATGCATTTTATTCTGAACTGTTGCGTAAAATCTCCTGGTAGTTGCAGAATTCTTATCGTAATCAATGGCTGTGGCATACAGGTCAGTTATTTTCTGATAAAACTTTCTTTCGCTTGCTCGAATTTCACGAATTCGTTCTAACTGCTCATCAAAATACTTTTCTGTCAGATATGTTCCGCGTTTGAGACGCTCGTCATCCATAACCCAGCCTTTGATGGTATAGTCCTTTGCAATTTGATTGACCCATTTACGGAACTGCACCGCACGCTCAGAATTTACCTTAAATCCTACTGCAATGATCATCTCTAAGGAATAATGATTTGTGCTGTAGCTTTTTCCGTCAGCGGCAGTTATTCGAAATTTTCGAATAACTGAATCCTCTTGTAACTCACTGTCCTCAAAGATTTTCTTAATATGATAATTTATAGTGTTAGTGCCGACATCGTACAATGTTGCCATCATCTTCTGTGTCAGCCATATATTCTCATCCTCATAGCGCATCTCAATACTGTCCTGCTGATCGCCAACTGAGGCAACATAGGTCAAGTATTCTGCCGCGCTGGAACGGATGGTAATTTCGTCTTTTTTCTTTTTCAAATAGGAGGCCTCCTTTATAAATCGAAATGCGTTTTTGCTATTGTATTTAGCTGTCCTGCTATTTCATCAAATGGTAAATTCAAATCCAGAGTCCTGACAGTAATCTGGTTTCCACTCATCTGATACACATTATTCGGATATATCTCTTCATCAGTCTTGGCATACAAAAGCATTCCCGAAACCGTATGGTCCTTCTCTCTCAGTTCATATTCCTTGTTTTTCACATAAGTAAAAATCTGATAAAGATTGCCTGAATGAAGTGTATGCTTGTCAAACTGCACCTGTGTGCTGTGCTCATAATACTTTGCGTCAATAATAAGAACTTTCTCACCACTTTGGAGCATGATGTCACTTTGCATCACAGGCAACATAGAGTTTTCTTCATTGTCCAGCTGCCAAGGAATCTGTGATGCATTTGCGGTAAACTGATTTTTAAACTCTTTCCTATAATATTCCAGGATAAACTTCTCATACAATCGACACATTCGCTGCTCGTCTAGAAAGTCCATCAACTTGGTATGCCCATTCGATTGTGTTTGCAATAGACCCTTTACTACCAGGTAGCATATCGAAATTAGCATACGATAAGTCTGGTTATTTCGATTGTACTGAACATTCCAATTTACCGTATACAAATCAATAAAATCCACCTCGCTGAAATACACCATTAACTTTCTAAGATTTTTCTTACGCTGTTTCGATATATTCGAACGAAGGAGAAGTTCAACTGTAGATTTGATGATCCGATTCATGATGCTGTTAACCGAAAACTCATCATATGTACAGATTAGCTGTTTCCGTAACATCGACTGTGTCTTGATGGACTCTGCAATATCAATCTTTCCTCTCAGAGAAGAGAGCGCCTCCGTCTGCAGAATATATTCTTTACCAAGTCCTCTCTTTAGCTGAATCGCGATACCTTTTTCTAAGATAGCCGCCATCAGCTCGCCAGTATTATTAAATTGTTCTGTGGCTATATTCTTATAGCCTTGCTCATTCAATACCTGAAATGCATAGGACAGCATATAATAGATGTTTTGAATCGGTATCACTTAATCGTACTCCTTAGATTTTCGCTCCAATCTTTCACCTTCATAGGTTCATCAAACCAGTATTCTTTCAATAAAGGTATCAACTCATATTCCACAACACCATAAAGCCAACTATCATCAATTGTATCAGGCTGTAAATTACAGAAGTAGCTGTGACCAATACAGAACCCTTCGCCCAGAGATTCATCGACGGAAATCTCTCTATTCAAGCTTTCGACGCAACTGATCAGTTTGTTGAACTTCTCATTATCTAATGCCATGCGGTACTCACGGAACCCCGGAGTCTCAAACCCCGGCTTGATATCAAAGAAAGCAAACCTTCTACGAAGTGCATAATCCAGCATAGCCAGGCTTCTGTCCGCAGTATTCATCATGCCAATAATATAGACATTCTTCGGCACCGCAAACTTTTCATCCGAATACAGAAGCTGTAGCGCATTTCCTCTCTTATCATTTTCAATCAGCATAAACAGCTCGCCAAAGATCTTACTCAGATTGCCGCGATTGATTTCATCTATGATAAAGAAATACTCATTATCACTATCTACCTCGGCCTTCTTGCAGAAATTGTAGAATGCCCCCTTCTTCAGTTCAAATCCTGTAGCAGATGGACGAAAGCCCATAATAAAATCTTCATAGGAATAACTCTGATGGAACTGTACCATCATGACACGCTCTACATCTTTTACACCCATCATAGAATAGGCCAAGCGCTTAGCAGCATATGTTTTTCCTACACCTGGTGCACCCTGCAAGATAATATTTTTCTTATTTCTAAGCAAGCCAACTAATCTGGTATAATTATCTTCAGACATGTACACATCATCCAGGAAATTTTCTGCTGTGTACTCCGGATAGGCAATTTCCTGCTCATCATCTGCAATATCGTCTTCCTCAAACAAAGCCTTAATTTCTTGTACGAAGTCACTATATGGCGTAATATCGGTCAGAGTCTTCTGAGGGGACTGATGATTAATTGTCCAATCGCCCTTGTTCGTCCAATTTACTTTTCTAACATTAGAATATTCATCTGTGCGATCTGCATCATATTCATAATCAGACTCAACAATTCCTTTGCCAAGAATTCCATTATTACCTTTTTTAACGTATACCACGTCGCCAATCTTAATATCATGTACAAACTGCCAAGTAGCATGAGCTGAATTCTTATAGGAACTGCTATCACCGTATTCTTTCTTCATCTGCTGTTTCATTTCATCCTTAGAGCTGAATACTCCAAGATCTCCAATCTCGCCCCAGCCCAGTAGCATATAACCGTTCTTATAACACTCTTCCCATTTATCAGCGTTTTGTCCTGGAGCATAAATCCAGTAATGAACTGTATCGACATCACTATCTGCAAGAGCATCGCTATCATTCGTTTTCTTACTCTTTGCATCAGAGACACCTTTTTTGAAAATATCAGATGCCATCTCCGCTGTTAATTCCACTGATTTGCCTGCTTCAGTAAGTGTCCACACACCTCTTACGCTTTTATCAATATATCCTGCTCCAACGAGATAGTTTCTGGCGAAAGCAACTTCATTTTCAAATTTGTTAACCTTCGTTTTCCCTCTGGTTTCGCTTACTATCTCATCCGACAAATGCTCGTTTTCTATAATTTTCTTTCTCGCTTCTACCGGTGTCGCAGATCCTCCTAAATCGCGTAACGCCTGTAGCAATGGCATAAACCACTTAAGAAATTCTGCTTTCGAAGTCTTTTTACCTTTTTCAGCAGCCTTTTCCTGATTGACTTGCTCAGAGATCACCCAGGCCGTATAGGATAAATCAGGAAAGTTCTTGTATTCATATTCACCTGCATCCAGAGCTTTCTTACACAAATCCTTTATTTCAAGATAATCTGCAGCAAACGGCACTTTCTTAAGCTTCTTCTCGGCTGCGACAACAAACTCGCCAGGCATATTCTGGACATCTGCTATAAACCAGCGGTTTCTGGAATCCAAGTTGATAAATGTATAAGGACGAATCCAATAAAGGCCCATAGTAATATTCCAGCGAATGCAAAGCTGATCATGTACCTTGTCATAAGCCTCGGAGAATTTCTGACGGTTATCCTCTGTGTCATTGTCAGCCAATGCAAGAGCTACCTCAAACAAACTCCACAAGTTATCAATATCATTTGCTTTTCTATCATCCTTAAATCCATAAAACGTAGCCTTTAGATTATTAAGAACCGGAATTCCATCAAAATTGCTCGGCACAGTTGCAGCAATTCCAAACTCTGATGCTATCCCGTTAAGAATAGCAATTCTATTAGCATTTGTTATTCCCTTGTTGAATGTGCCAAAGATGGTGAACGGATCAATATCAATAATCTCATCACCACTTTCAAGTTTCGGAGCACTAATTCCAACAGTGTTATACACCGCATATATTTTCTGAATAAGAGCCTTTCTATCAGTTTTGAAAGGAAGAAGCTTAGTAGCAAACTCTGTATAAAAATCTATCCAATCGTATTGCATTTTCACGATATCTCCTGTTCATCGTTGATATTCTACTTTTTTACTGGCGGCTGGTGAATTAGATGATCTTTTGATTGAACTTTCAATTCTTCATAAATATCATCATAATCAGTCGTCCATTTTAAATGAAGAAGCATATCATATGTTTCATTGTCATCGCCCACTTGACCTTTGGAAGTCATATTCAACGTCAAATCAGCAAGACTAAGCATATGGTTACTAACTCTAAACGGAATATGTATACCTAAACACGCAGATATCACATTTGACTTAGTAAGATTTTCACCCTTCTTCATGTTACTTATTGTTCTGTTATCCAAACCTGTAATACTTCTTAAAAGTCTTGCTGAATAATTACAGATATGTTTATCCATTAGGATATCAAGTGCTGATCCAAATTCTTCACCGTCAATTGCATTTAACATCTCTTTTGACATTTCATTTACTAGCCCATACTGAGATAACAAATCCTCTGTTATAGCGTCATTATAATTAAATGCTTCATCTGCCTTTGATTTTGGAAGTTTCACATAATGCAATGTTCCATCTTTTTCATCCACAATGAATTGTAAGAAACATTCTTCTTCATGTGTCTTTGCATATTCAGTTAATCTTATTTTTCCGTCATCAGTACGTTCCAAGCATTCCGATGTAGCAACGCAAAGTTTATCTTCCACATACGCAAAACATTCTGACTCAATAACACTTTTTACAGCGTTGCTTTCTGAATACCAGTTTTCTAAGGTCTTGTAACTGACCGAAGTTCTTATCTCTCTACCGACATAATCATTATCTGTGAGCTTAACAACTACCACTTTAGGTTTATTGTATTCTCTAGCATCATCAGGTGTATATGCAGAAGTCTGTTCTACTTCAATCACATTTAAATACGGATCTTTTCCGCCAGAGAAAATAAAATCACGTAAGTAATTCTCGCTGTAAATTGGTAATCGTAACGGAACATAGTCATCCTTAAATACCAATCTAAAAAAGTTCTCTGCCTTTGTCTTATTAACTGATTTTTTTAGCTCAGTAAATGTTCCTCGATCATCAATGTTACTTGGAGTTGCGTGACGATCTAGCAATTCTTTAAGCAAAGCATAGTAACATCCAAGACGTCTAACAACACGATTAATTCGTGCATGCTCATCTGCCTTCATATAATCAGTAATATAATCTCTAAACGTTTTGCCTGGAACTAATTTTGCCTGACCACTTTCTACTGCATGAATAAACCTTTCTGCATAGCGCTGCTCTTCCTGTGAAAGCATCGAAAATGATCTATGTAATTCCTTCAGTGCCGCATCGACAACTCCTGGATCGCTATCACCTTGAATCAGCTTGACATACTTATCAAAATTCGAATTCATGTAATTTGCGTCGATCTTTCCGGTATCATATTCTGTAATATGAACATCTATTTCATACGGAACATCTCCACCGGCTCCACCACCGCCACCACGAGTTATCTCTTTATATCTAGCTAATAATGTCAGGTATGTCTGTTCATCGATTAGCATTTTTATAGCATCTTCATTCTGATCCTCATCCGGATAAGAATTCTTATTCCAAGTAAACCCTTGTATAATAGCCGCTTCAAGATGATTCACAAATTTATTAAATTCCTTTGCAAACTTTCCTATCGCTGCATTATCAGCAGGCAACTTTTCAAAATTAACAATACCTGCATTTTTGAATATCTGTTCTATACTTTGGAAAAGAACATTCATATTCCTTAGATTGTTAGGCAATTTATCAACAAACAATCCTGTAGGGACATCACCTGAATATGCCTTTACAGCCGCTTCAATATTCTTCTCCATTGTATTTGGTCTACGATAGTATTTGATAATTCCAAAAGGCTTCTCAGCCATATTGTAAAGTCTGTTTGTACGCGAAAAGGCCTGGATGAGGTTTTCATACTCCATCATCTTATCCAGATATAATGTATTTACAAACTTGGAATCAAATCCAGTAAGCATTTGATTCACTACAATAAGAATATCAATTTGCTCATCCTTACCAATACTATCAAATGGTTTTTTATGGCCCAATCTTAGGCTGACTTCCTTACGAAATTTATCATACGTTGGAATCGTATACTTCTGATTGAAGTGCTTATTATAAGCTTCCAAGATTTCAACAATTCCATCTTCCTTCTCTAAACTTCCACCACCTTCATTATCAATAGTAGGATCAAACATTGCGGTGATGAATAAGTCAGGAAAAGCTTTGACCATCAATCTATAATATTTAACTGCTTCTGGAATACTGCTGGTCGCAAAAATAGCATGAAACTTTCTATTTCTACTGTATAGCATCCATTTCTTTTTTATATCCTGTATTACGCCATCAACATACTCATCTGTTTGGTACTGCTCATTAGGCACAAAATCTTCTATGCCTTTTACATATTTTCCATTTACCAGTTCTCCGTACATCTTGATTTGAGATGAATCCATGTATTTGAGATATACTTTTTCCTTTTTAGGATCGCTAAAAGCATCCTCTGGGTCTTTTGCTTTGGCTTTACTAAGTGCAACCTTCTCTCGCAGATCAGCATCGTCATAAATGCGCACCATATATGGATCGAAGCCAAGAACATTTTTATCCCTGATTCCATCACCTAGAGTATATCTATGAATCTCATCACCAAATATTGTCGGCGTTGTACTGTCTTTTTTTGCATTTAAGTCTTGAATAGGTGTTCCAGTAAATCCAAAGATCAATGCATTTTTGAACGTGTTTTTTATATCTGCAAGCATATCTCCAAACGTAGAACGGTGGCACTCATCAATGATGATAACCATTCTCTTACGCTGAACAATTTTTAAATCTGCCTCTATATTAGCCACGTCTTCCCTTGCGATATTACTCAACTTCTGGATTGATGTAACAATCAAGGTATTATCAGAATCTGGGCTCTTTAATTTCGACATTAAAATATCTGTATTTTCCGTTGCCTGAACAGATTCTGTTCCTGTAGCAAATGAACGGTACTCCTTAAGTGACTGTATTCCTAATTCTTTTCTATCAACCAGAAAAACCACTTTATCTGCATCATGATTAGCAGCAACGAGCTGAGCAGCTTTAAAGCTAGTCATGGTTTTACCACTACCAGTTGTATGCCACACATGACCACCGAGCTGCTTCTTATCATCCCAGTGACTCTTTTTCTCCGCAACAATATTAGCAATTCCGACTGCCGCATAATACTGATAACTTCTCATAACTTTTAATATGCCCTCATCAGTATCTGCAATCGTATAGAAGCCAATTAGCATATGTGCCATTGGAATAGATAAAAACTTTTTAATGAACGTGTACCATTCATTTATAGGATTGTTATTGAAATCAGCCCAATGAAAATAAAAGGCCTTGTTGAACACGCCCTTTTCTCCCGGATTTGCAAAATATACGGATTCCTTAGGTTGCATTGCCACAAAGATCTGTACTAGAGAAAAAATACCTCTAAATACACCTTCATGTGAATATTTTTCTATTTGATTATATGCCTCACTAACCGGAATTCCGCTGCGTTTTAGTTCCAGATGAATGACAGGCATACCATTAATTAACAACATTAAGTCACCTCTTCTGCTGTTGAGAATAGGTGATTTTGTTTTAAACTTCGGCTGCTGAACAATCTGATATCTACTCTGTCCTAATGCAATTTCCTGGCGATCATAAATTTTTAGAGAAATCTCTTTGCCCAGATGAATCGGGTCATTAGGGTTATCACGGGTAATAGATATACTACGCCCATTGATGAACTCATTTAGGGCCATTGGCGATTGTAGATTTCTTACCTGGTCTAAAATCTGAGCCATTTCTCCGGAAGTTAATGGCTGATCATTCAATCGCGTTCCCTGCTTATTATTATTGAATAATATGTTCGCCCAATTCTGAATTAAATCTTCTTCAGATGGATATCTAATAACATCCGATTCCCATCCATGCTCAATGAGGGCTTTTATGACAGCTTCTTCAAAGTCCTTTTCTTCATTAAAAATAATATCTGACAAGTCTATCCCTCCTTATGCGAACATCTTCTGAAGACATCCTTTTTTCATTCTTTTCGTAATCTCAATTTCTTGCTCAGTACATGAAATGAGCTCATCGAGCTCCAACAAAAATCTAGCAATCCTACTTTGCTCTTCCACATTCCTAGGAACTCTAACCACAATTTTACTGAATGCTGGATATTTTAAGTTCCAAGTGTCGGATGTTAGTCCTTGTGAGTTAATTTCAAAAAGATGAATTATCTCTTTCTTCTTAAACATATAAGCAAAGAACTGAGTGTCTATATCTCCTATTGGCTTTACTACAGTATATGCAGGACTTACAATACCTTCGTATGGTGAACGCCCACTTGCTCCTTGCCACATTCTCATTGAGTTATAAGCAATATCACCAATACAAACTCTTTTGTATTTAGATTTGTCAGTATTTGAATTGTCGTGGCGATCTAGTTCAGAAAACTTCTTTATTCCTGAACCAATTGTAACTGATAGTAATTCTCCGTCTGGTAAGCTTTCTAATCGCTCTTCAAAGCACGAACCAAGTGTTCGTTCCTCCCAATCTCCCTGGAATTCAGAAAACCTTATTTCAGGAACAGTAGCACCATCCCTAGGGAACATCTTTTGCAAGCATGATTTCTTCATGTTCTGTAACTTCTCAAGCTTACGCTGATGAAGAGTGATGAGGTGGTCGAGGGTAGAGAAATAGGCTCCAATTTTCTGTTGTTCTACATCATTATTGGTAATGAAAATATCAATCTTACCAATCTCGTCCTTATTGATTTTTTGTGGGATCGCAGTTACTAAAGTACGTTCTCTTAAGCCTTTCTGAAAAGCATTAGTTTTCATTGCATTACTTAAGAAATAAGAATTAATTCCGTTTGGTTTGAGGAGTGCCAAACTCACATAAAATGCCACTTTTTTTGCTGTTTCTACCACATTCGTAGTACCAACATCTCCAATTCTAGTCATCAGAATATCACCCTTTTCAGGATATACTTTATAGTCTCTTTCAAAAGCTTCTTTAGATATATATTTTTCTGATTTAAGTGTTGCAATATTTTCAACTGATAAAAACATTATCCCAGAGTCTTGATATTCAGGAGTTTGGTGAACTCCATCATAAATACCTACCAAATCCCCCAACTTACGCTGTTCCCAATCGTCAGTATATCCAGAAAAACGAAGTTTAGGTGTTTTATTATACTTTTTCATTTTTTACCCCCATATACTTCTTAAATTCTGCCAGGCCATCAAGATCATCTTTGCTACCAGATAAACCATCAATCATCTGAATAAGAGAACCAGCTGCAGATTCTTTCTTTACCTCAATATCACTATATGTAGTTGCATATTTTGTATTTAATTTTTTCACTTCTGAAATAAGCGAAGAAATAACATCCGCTGGTAATGTCTCTAGTCCAGATAAAATTGGTCTTATCCATTTCAACTCAAGAAGATATAGTGCTTCATCCTCTTCGAGACTCTTAATTTTATCTATTGTTTCATTTTCTAGCTCTACTTTCTGATTTTTGAGTTTTTTCTTCAAATCACTCTCTTCATCCATCAAAAGCATGACCTGCTTCATTTTCGCCTCTAGTGATTCTTCTGGAAATTCATAATCCATCTGCAATTGTAAAATTCTTGCATTTACTGCAGGTTTTCCAAATGTACCATCCTTATTTGCAGCCATTGTGTTCCAATCAACCACTTTTCTTTCTTCAATATAAGCAAGTTTTTCTTTCTTAGATGAAATCTTTAAATAGTCCTTCAATGCATTGATTTCAGGGCTTTCAACATCAGCCAACGCCTCTACAACATATGCCTTCACTTCTTTTCCGACGAAGGCATTCTTGTCCTCATTTGTAATCTGCAGTTCAAGTTCATCCTCTTCGAGTGACTCTAGTATTTCAGTATAGTAGCCATCAATTTCCACTAATCTATTTTCATTTGATTTTATTTCAGATAATTGTTCGCAGTGGAATACTTCTTGTACAAGCTCAAATGGTAAAATATGACCTTTCCAGCCTTCCTGTACTTCAGTTACCTCATCCTCATCTTCCTTCATTTTCTTTACTACCATATTAGGATCAACCTGGAATATAGCATCAAATCCCTCTCCCTGGATCATTTCTAAATCTGAAGTGATTGTCTCCCAATTTTCAGATAGAATCTGAAATGCCTTGTATTGATCAACTAATTTAATATTTGACGTTCTACTAAAAATATCTGTACATACATCTTCTTTAAGACTTTGAGCATTAACATCAAGGATATCTTCTATCAAGCAATCCTTTAAATGCTCTCCAAATCCCCTGAAAATATAATGATATTTTGCAATATAATCAGAGACAGATACAAAATTAGATACCGCACTTTCTACATCATCTACTATAACTCTAGAATAATTAGCTGAAAGAGCACTAAAAATTTCCTCTCGTAGCCCCGGAAACGCATCCCAATACTTATGAAGACCTTCTATTTCCATATTAGGAATTCCGCCAAACATAATGGAATGGATATCCCATGGTTCTTCATCATCAGATGAATCAACATATCTCGGAATATTCAAATTATATTCATTTTCCCGTATCTCTTCCTTTGTAACTAATTTTGAAAATTTTGTCACAGATTTTCTAGCCTTCAAGGTATCAACTATTTCACGAATGTCTCTTGCACGTAATTTATTATTTTTGCCGACCTTCTCATATTTTTTTGATGCATCAATAATCAAGACATCTGAATCTGCTCTTATTCTTTTCAAAACCATAATAATTGTAGGTATACCAGTTCCAAAGAAAATATTAGCTGGTAAACCAATAATTGCCTCTATATGGTTTCGCTCAATCAAAGTCTCACGTATCTTTTCTTCTTCTCCGCCTCTAAATAAAACACCATGTGGCAATACAATAGTCATAATTCCATCATCCTCTAAATGATAGAGTTCGTGAAGTAAAAATGCATAATCTGCTTTTGCCTTTGGTGCAACTCCAAATTCTTTAAATCTAGGATCAAATTCTTTATTCTTCGGATCCCATTTCTGTGAATATGGAGGATTTGAAACTACTGCATCAACTTTAACTAACGAATATGTCTCGTCTTTGTTTTCATCTGTTTCAAAAAATGGCCAGTCATCTTCCAAAGTATCGCCGTTTCTAACATTGATATTAGCTGGATTAATTCCTCGCATAACCAAATTCATACGAGTTAAGTTATAGGTATTCTCCTTCAATTCTTGCGCATAATAATCAATCTTGTTCTCGCCTTCGATATATTGAGCCATAGATGCTCCAATATTAATGAGCAATGAGCCTGAACCTGATGTAGGATCATAGATTTTAATATGCTCTCTATCCTTAAGATGGTTGGCCACAATTTCAGACATCAACACTGAAACTTCATGTGGTGTATAAAACTCTCCTGCTTTCTTTCCAGCGTTAGCTGCAAACATGCTGATGAGATACTCATAAATAAACCCTAAAACATCATAGTCTTGCTTTCCATCCATCGGAATTCTTTTTATTAGTTTAAGAAGCGCCTTTATTGATTTGGTCTGCTTTGTTGATGTTTCACCTAACTTTGAAAGGCCACTCTGCAACGTCTTAAATATATTCTCAAATAATTTCTTATATGTCGGTTCGATATTGGCATCAAAATTACTCAATGCATCTCTTACATCAGATACATCAAAATCATCGCCTTTAGAAAGCCATGATGAGAATAAGTCCTCATAAGCAATAAAATATCCAATATTCTCACTAATGTGCTTCACAAGTTTCTCGTCATCTGCTGTCACTTTTTTAATATCCTCGTCAGAATATTTTTCTCCTTTCAGGAAAGAAATTTCACGATCTGAAAGATATTTATAGAACATAAATCCAAGAATATAGTCCTTATATTCATTTGCCTCTATCTTTGATCTCATCTGATTGGCTGACTGCCAAATAGTAGATGCTAATTGTTGTTTATTCATCTATTTTTACCTCCTGCCGCTAAGTTGCGTGATTGTTTAATTATTTGCAGCTTTACCATTTCGAGCCCATTCCTCAAGTTCAGAATATTTGAACTTCCACGCCTTACCAATTTTTTTTCTTGGAATATTCTTACCTTTACGAATCCAATCCCGAATTGTTGCCGGCTTTACTCCTAGAAATTCTGCAGCTTCATTTGTTCCAATCCATTTTTCTTCATTATTGGTAGTAGTCATAGGTTCTCCTTTCCTAAATATACTAATCCAATTTTTTATTATATATTATTTTGTGTCAAATTTCAATCGTTTGTATAAGTTTGTATATGTTTGCGTGGTGCTATCAATTTAGAAAAATATTTTTGGTGAACTTTCTTCAACATTTACATCTTAATTTCATACAGAATTATGTCTTTTAGCTTCAGAAAAGCTCCATTCTTCGCCTCTTAGCCCGTTGAACTTTCTTCAACGGGCATTTTTAACGTTTGCTGTATCATGCAATCAAGGGTTAAGCCCCCATCATCAGACGATGCGTTCCCTGATCAAGAACGGTCCTATCTGACTCTGATGAACAACTAAATAACCAAACCAGCTGAATAGGACAAGCTGGCCAACCAATAGGAGGAAACTCGCTATGGCAATGGCCAACTATATTCAGGTATCGCACATGTGGAATTTCCTCCGTGTCAACCCAAGGAGGAAAGCCACATGGCAGAGAAAAATTACGATTACAGTAACAAACGCAGCTACGACGGTGTAGCAACAAAAGAGAATGAGGCATTGGTTCCATTCTTAGCACATGAAGTTTTAAAGAATTACCATCAGGATATTAGAGACGGTATTCGCAAGCGTAATGAAGGAATTATCGAAGATAACTTCGAAACCTGGAATATTCGCGGTAGAAAGATTCTTGTAGGTTTCACAGCTATCCCTAAGAACCAGGTCGAATCCTACATGGAAAGATTCTGGAAAGAAAAAGATGCGTATCTTGAATCGACTCGCAAAAAAAGATGCTTAATTCTTAATTCCAAAGGCGAATACATCCGCTGCCCTAAGTGCAATAAATGTGAAGGGTGCGAACGTCCTGAAAAGGACCAGTACCTCTCTCGCTATATTTCATTAGACAAGTTTATGGATGATAACAGCGACGACAATACTAATCGCAGCGGCTGGGAGGCAACAGATAACACTTCAACTGAAAGTTCAGTTCTCAGTCTTATGATGATCGACGATCTCATCAATGAGGTGTCTCTTAAGTATCCAGAAGCTAAAGCAATCTTCTCTCTTCTGATGGACGATCCACAGATCAGTAATGCTCTGAAGCAGGTCGACTTGAAAAAGGGAAAGAGCCAGGCATATGATTATGTGAAAAAGATGCAGTCATACGCAAAAGAGCTCTACAATAAGAATTATCGTTAATGACGTGCAGCGGCCGGAAACTTCTCCAGCCGCTGTTTTTTCACTTTTCTTATCGTTATAAGATGAACCCCAGGGTTCATTTTTCCTTGTTATCTATCCCCTAGTGTCAACCCTACATTATGGACCAGTTTCCACAAAGTCATTACTTCACATAAAAATAAAGGCTTTCCAGAAGCTAATTGTACTCATTAACGATAGCTCTCTGAAAAGCCTTTAATTTACCACATTATTCTTACTTGCCTGGGTTCACCTTTGACATCAATACCACCGTCTCCACATGCCCGCTATGGCAAAACTGATCCACGACCGCCACCTTCTTCGCCACATACCCCTTCTCCTGAAGTATTTTCACATCCCTAGCCAGGGTTGCCGGGTCGCAGCTCACGTAGACGAT
>ULPL01005272.1_pt1 | contig 15286 bp, 9 predicted proteins | sample 1953481 | NCBI WGS metagenome assembly ULPL01 (sample SAMEA4835628, study PRJEB28245) | human gut metagenome | biome: gut microbiome; material: fecal sample | place: Denmark | collected 2008 | reverse complement strand
CCATACGGTAGAATCGCAGTAAGCTGTACCTGTGTCCATATACTTATCGTTCTCATTGTCAGGATTCTGATTCTCCTTGCTTCCCTCCTTGTATTTCACCTTCAGTTCAGGGAAAGTATAGGTCTCACGGGTAAAGAGATTAGTTACGCTGACATCAACGAGACGGATGTTAGAGAAGAGATACTCGGCACCACCGGCACGGGTCTTCTCCCACTCCTTCACGAGATTGAACTTCACCTTACCACGCTCCACAGTCTCCACCATGAGGTTCTGTACTTCCAGACCGCCACCTACTACAGTGAATGTTTCGCCGGCAGAAGAAGCCAGCAACTCCTCGTCTACAGCATCATAGAGATAGAAACCGATGACGGTGTAAGTACCCGAAGCGAGTTGCAGTTTTTCACTTCTCAGACCATACTCAGCATTCTCTGAATTATAAGAATTGAGCACCAGTGTCTGAGAGACAGTTGTACCGTTGTGCTCCATGACCACCTTGATTTTCTTGGCATCATCCAGTTTCTCAAGTTTGTCAAGGGCAGTAGCACGGGTAGCTCTAGAAGAAACCTTCTTGCTGAGCGTGAACTGCACATATCCGTATGTGCCGTCCCAGCCTCCGGTTTCATCATCCGAGCAACTTGTTGCTGCAAAGGTCAGGAGAGAGACCAAGAGCAACAAGAGTGCCTTACTATATATTCTGAATGTCTTCATTACTTTCTCTTGCTTCTAAATCCCATATTATTGATAATGACTACTCGCTGGCATACTCTCTGCATGTCGTTGAAACCAGCAAGGATAGGATAAGTGAGTTCATCGGCATACAAGCCAACATAGATACCCTTATCGTCCTGTCCTACCTCGTAGTTTTCAACAGAGTTTCCTGTACCGTCGTAAATGACTACGTTTGCGCCAGCTGAAGGATCCCATCCGTCAATCTGAGGATAAATGACTACATAACCACCATAAACTGTTGATTCAAATACATCTTTACCAGTATAACTGAAGATGCCCTCAGCATACATTTTATAGTCTTCATTGCTTGTCAAGGCGCAATCTACATTCATACCCATGCTGGTAACAATAGGAGCAGTAACCTCAGAATCGCCCTTCTTTTCTTCCTTCTGTACAACATCCATCAGGAAGTAACGGTCGTAATCGCTCTTCACAGTCATGAAGTCTTCCTCCAGCATTCCGTCGAGTCCATTCTCCAGACTCTCGAATACGCTCTGTGGCAATGCATAAACCAAGAACTCACGGCTTCCGCTGCCTAATGGAGCGACTGTGAGCTTCACATCACCCTTCTCACCCTGCAGCTTCACAGCACCAGTTCCATCCTCAAACAAACCATTCTCCGTGTTTTCGAAGACTACCAGCTGGTAAGCATCACCCAAGGTCTTGAGGGTGAAAGGAACGAAGTTGTAGAAGGTAAAATCGTTGGTATCACCACCAGTCAGGCTAGAACCATTCTGAGTGAACACCTTACCATCGAGAGATACATTCCATACTGCCCACTGTGAAGAGGTTGGATAAGTAACATCCATGGTGCTGGTGGTCATACCATTATAGATAACAGGTACGGTTACAGCAGCCTTGCCATCCTCAGAAGTGAAGGTGATGGTGTAGTTGCCGTCCTTAGCGATGGCATACTTAGCACTTACGCCCTGATTCTCCTTGAAGGAAACACCGCCAACTACAGCCTCGTTAGGTGTACCTACCAGGAAGCCGCCTTCCAAGTCTACCCAAGCTGGAGTATTGGTAACAGCAAAACGGAAGTTTGACTTTACGGTAAACTTGGTGTATACACTGTAACCTACAGTGATACCTGTCTCGGTGATATCATTGCCAGCCGCATCGAATACCTGCAACTTATAGCCGGCAGCCGAACGCTTAACCTCAGCGATGGCAACCTTCTGTCCACCCATATTCAGGAAGAGCTGAGCCACGCTCAATTCCTTGCTGGCATCATCAGCTGTAATCTTAACCTTGATGGTCTGCTTGCCTGCAGTACCATTGAGTACGAAGGCGTCTGCTTTCTCGCCCTGCACCAGTTTACACCAGATTTTGTCTGAAGAAAGGCTCCAGCTCTCGTTGGCATCGAAGGTGAAGTCCAACTCAGCGCCAGCTTCACCGGCGATAGTCTGTACCTGTGGGAACACAGGAGTTACGGCATCGTCGTCATCGCTGGAACAAGCTGTGAACAGAGTCACTGATACCAGCGCCATCAATACGAGCCAATATTTTGAAATCAATGTTTTCATTTTCTTTTTATTCTACGATTAATATCCTTGTTCTTTCAATTTCTCTGCCTCTGCATCGCTGATCCATTTAAATACGGTGATAAAGGTACCTACATTACCGAATAATGAACCATCTTTGTTGTTTACACTCATAACAACATACTGCAATACAAAGTCCTCATTGGTACTATAATAAGAGGTATAGAGAGAAGGCTGACTGATGCGCAGCTTGCCGTCTCCATAGATGGTACCGAACGCCTCGCCGGTTTCACCGGCTATCTGGTCGTCCATCTCTACCTTTGGCTCAAGAATGTTCTTGGTGTTGAACTTCAACTTCAAGTTGTAGCCCTTATAGTAAACATCCTTCAGGAGAATGGTATTCTCCTCGCCTTCCACCACCTCTGTCTTGATCAGACGGTCAGTTACGTTGTTCAGATACTGGCTGTAGAAAGTAGATGTTACCTTACACCAGCCTGAGAAGTTGTGGATATCGAAAGGACAATACTTCTGCATTACCACGTGGGTATAGTCCTTATAGAGATCTGTCCAGTTATACTTCTCCGGAATCACCAGTTTCAGGGTGAAGCCGAGCGAATCGGTCTTGCCGATGTTATCATAGATACCCTGAACCTTCACATTTCCTACCATCTCGCCCGCCTTGATTGTAACGGTGTTGTTGAGGATGCGGTAATGCTTACCCTCGATGGCATTGCTCTGCTTGTCTACTACCTCCACGCCGAAGGTGCGGTCGTAGTCAGCTTTTTCGGTTGCAGATACAGGCACATTGAAAACCTCGTTGCTTTCCTGTACAGCATACTGATAGAGCGTATCAGAGAACATGATATGACTTGGACCAGCATAAGTGGTATAATCCTGTGAACAACTCACAAGAGCGATGAGTGCAGCTACGGCTGCCAAACATCCCATCATTATTTTCTTCATGATCGTCTCCTTATTTTATTTGTTACTTTCATTAGGCTGAATCTCAGAACCTGGTGCCTCAAGCTCATGCTGAGGAATTGGCCAGACAAAGAGAGGGTCATCCTTTTCAACCTTCAGACTGCTCTGCACGAAGTTGGCAGCAGGCTGGTCGGCAGCCTTACGCTCAAATCCCTTGTGCCAGCGCTTGAGGTCGTTCAGACGGAAGCCTTCCATATAGAGTTCCTTCACGCGCTCTGCCTCGATTATCTTCATGGCGTTGCTCTCGCTCATCGAGGTGTTTCCACCATATGAAGAGTAGCGGGCTGTACGCAAGGTAGAGATATCCTTACCTGCCTTACCGTAGTCCTTCTTCATGGCGTAAGCCTCAGCACGTATCAGATACTGCTCTGACAGACGGAATACCATTGGCTGATGAACATGCAGGATATTGTTGTTCCGGAATTCTGCATCGCCGAAATACTTGCTCAGCAAAGGCCACTGCAAACCGTGCTCATAACCTGTTACACGGGTTGTGAAGATGGCTGCAGCACGGAGGTCATTGCTGTCGAATGAGTTGATGACCCATGTCTCAGGCACATAGTCAGGGCGATAAGTTACGAAGTTGTAGTTATCGAAGATGGTACCCAGTGCACCGCCATAGCTGTTCACGGTGAAGCCTACCTTCCAGATAGCCTCACGCGAATCACCATAGGTCCAGATATACTTATAATCGTTCACCTGGTTTGAATAGGTGTTGGAAGAAGCCTTCTCCAATGTATAATACTTACTGCCGATTACCTTAGATGCATACTTGATGGCATCATCATACTTATGCATATATAAGGATACGCGCGCACGCAAGGCATGACAGGTATACTCGTTGAAGTAAATCTCGTTGTAGAGACTTCCTGTGAAGTCTTCGTCTACCTTCAGATACTCAGTAGCCTTGTCAAGGTCTCTCAATACGAATTCGTATGATTCCTTCAGACTGGCTCTCTTCTGTGGCTCATTGCCGTAATAGTGCTCTGTGAGTACCACGCCGAGTTCCTTCTCTGCCTGCTCATCGCTATCGTAAGCCTTGCAGAAACACTTGATCAACTCTGAGTAAGCCAGGGCACGGGCAAAATAAGCCTCGCCCTCACACTGCTCTAGCTTGTCGAGCTCCTTATCACTGTTGGTGTTTGCCTTTACCTTATCTACATTATCGAGCAGGAAGTTGGCATTGTTGATAACACCATAAAGATCGGCATATACCGCCTCGATGTTGGTGTTGGTAGCCTTGATATCTTTCCAACGGTAGATATCGCCATAGGCATTAGAGTAGCCCTTCACGCAGTACACAAAGTCTGCCTGCAGATCTGGCAGGATTGTCAGATTGCCCGAATAGAGGGCGCTGCTCTTGAAACTGTCGTAGATACCGTACACCAGCTTGTCCATGTCGCCCACCGTGTTGATAGCCTGGTCCATGCGGATAGAATCCTCAGGATACTTATCAAGACAGGAAGACATCGAGAGGGCTAGGATTCCCGACAGGATGTATGTCTTTATATTTTTGATATTCATTTTTTTCTCCTTTCTTGGTTAGAATTGCAATTCAACACCCAGAGTAAACTGGCGTGATGCCGGATACTGTGCCTGGTAAATATTGGATGAAACCTCAGGATCCAGACCGTTGAAACCGGTTATGGTGAAGAGGTTCTGTGCCTGACCGTAGATTCTGACCATAGAGAAGAAGTTGGTCTTGCGCAACAGACTCTGTGGCAATGAATAGGACAGACTGAGATTCTTCAGACGGAGGAACGATGCATTCTCCAAGAAGCGGTCGTCGAGCTGGGTTACCTCGCCCCAACGTGGGATGTCGGTAATATCGCCTGGCTGCTTCCAACGGTCGTACAACAGACGGTTTGACTGGTTGTAAGCAGTACCGAAGGTTACACCGCTCTCCTCGAAGTAACGGTCGTTGTTAATCACGTAGCGTGTACCAATCCAGCTGAACTGGGCAGAAAGCTGCAAGCCCTTCCAACGGAAGCTTGTACCGAAACCACCCATCCAAGGTGCATCATAGGTCTTGCCTGTCATTACCTTGTCGCTCTCACGGAACTCGTTGGTCACGTTGCCATTCTTATCATACCAGAGCTGCTCACCATTCGCTGGATTCACACCGGCATAACGGTTCAGGAAGAACTCGCTTACTGAGTGACCTACCACATACTTCAAACCGGTGGTTGAGTTTACATACTCGGTTACACCGTTATAGAGTTCCTTCAATCGGTTCTGGTTGTAAGATACGTTGGCACTTACATTCCAGGTAAAGTCGCGTGTGCGGATAACATCACCGTCAGCACTCAGCTCGATACCCTTGTTAGCCATCACACCTACGTTCTTCCAGCGATAGCCCTCGCCGGTAACGGTGTAAGACTCAGGAACGCGCATCAGCATATTGGAGGTACGCTTGTAGTAAGCCTCGAAGCTGAAGTTGATTCTGTCGAGGAAGCCCAAACGGAGGGCGAAGTTGTTTGCCCATGTTGACTCCCAACCCAATTCCTCGTTACCACTCTGTGATGGAGAGAAACCGGCAGTATTATCATAGTTGGCACCACCCGATACCAGAGCCAGATGATAATAGTTAGGAATCTCAGAATTACCCGATGTACCGGTACTTACGGCAATCTGGGCTGTGCTGAGCCACTTCATATCCTTCAGCCAGTCGGTTGACTTCACGTTATACATGAAACCGAGCGACCAGAATGTTCCCCAGCGATGATCCTTACCGAAACGTGAAGAAGCATCGGTACGCAGAGAGAAGTCGGCATAGTAGAGCTCCTTATAGTTATACTCGCCACGCATGAAGAATGACAGGTAAGAGTAGTCAGAAGATGAATCTGCCCAGCGGCTGGCACGTGTACCTGATGATACGTTGGTCAGGAGATCGCTGGTCTGACCCTTGGAATATACCTGGAAACCCTCTGAGTGGAAATTGACAGCCTCCTGACCCAGCATCACGTTGAACGAATGGATATCGTTCAGGGTGAAACGGTAGTTAGCCGTAGTAGTCTCTGTCAGGTTGATGGCATCGCTGCTCTGGCGTGCCGCAGTACCCTGTCCGTTATTTGAAGAGAGACTTGGGAACGACTGGAGGAACGCTGTAGAATGGGTGAAATCGGCACCAAACTGAGTACGGATAGTCAGATTCTCTATCGGATAGATTTCAGCATACATGGTAGAGAGCACCTTATATTTCTTGTTCTTGATAGGATTCAAGCCCATGTAAACGATAGGGTTCTCGCTGGTTCCAGCCCAGTTGCCTGCTGAAAGTGAAGCCAGACTGCCATCCTTGGCATAAGGATTCCAGTAAGGCTGCATGAATCGGCATGCTGAGATAGGAGTAACGGTAGTATAGCTACCGTCGTCAGCCTGCTGAGCCTCTTCATAGGCAGCCATGGTGTTGGTACCTACCTTCAACCACTTGCCAGCCTTTACATCAGCATTGGTGCGGATGTTGTAACGGCGGAAGGTTGAATTCTGTGCGATACCGTCCTGATCGTAGAAACCACCAGAAACATAGTAGTTCAAGCGGTCGGTAGCACGGTTGATAGAGAGTTCGTAGCTCTGCAGCGGAGCGCGGTCGTTGAACACCTCGTCCAGCCAGTTTACGTTTACTCTTGAAAGGAGATTGTAATCCTTACCTGTATCCAGACCTACTTCTTTCTCAAACTGGATACGCTCGTCGGTATTCATCATTTTCCAGTTGGTCTGTGCCAACTCAGAGAAACCATACTGTGCACGGAGCGTAATCTTCGCCTTGTCCATTGACAAGCCTCGCTTGGAAGTGATGACAACCACACCATTGGCAGCACGTGCACCATAGATAGAGGTAGAAGAGGCATCTTTCAATACAGAGATACTTTCGATATCGTTAGGACTCAAGGTATTGAAATCAGAACTTGAGATTGGCACGCCGTCGAGGATAAAGAGTGGCGACTTGCCGGAGTTGATAGAGTTGGTACCACGGATCTGGAAAGTAGCCGCCTTGCTAGGTTCACCCGAAGAAGAGATGACCTGCAAACCAGTACTCTGTCCCTGCAAAGCTTGGTCGAAGCTTGCCGCCGGCACATTTTCTATCTTTTCAGACTTTACGGCAGACACGGAACCCGCAATGGTTCCCTTCTTTCTCACGCCATACGCCACCACAACCACTTCATCCATCATCTTGGAATCCGAAGCAAGGGTGATGTTGAGCGTATTTGTCTGCGCTTTCACAACGTGCTTCTGCGTAACGCAACCCACATAAGAGTAGGCAAGCGTAGCCTTCGAAGCACCCTTAATTTCGATGGTATAGTTACCGTCAATATCGGTCACTACGCCATTTGATGTTCCCTCTTGCATAATGGTCACACCAATCATCGGTTCGTTGTCTTCAGCAGACACGACTGTACCCTTGACGCTGAAACTCTGCGCCAAGACCGATTGGATAGACAACAATACAAGTGAGACAAGTAAAAGAGTTAATCTTCTCATCCTTGTTTGTTTCAAGTTTATTAATTAATAATTATCATTTTTTCTCATTTTTTTCTCGTTTGGTAAAAGCCGAAAGCACTCAGGGCAACACTTCGCCCCTCCATTTATACATTCTTTCACTAAAATGCACGCATGGAAATACCTATTTTTAACTTAAATCGGTGCAAAATTACGAATATTTTCTTATTTGCCCAAGATAATCGCTTAAAATTTAAATAATTAATACGAAATATCTATGTTTTTTAGCATATTTGCTTATAAATTTAGTTAATTGTCGATTTTTTGTCACTTTCAGTTGCAGTTTTCAAAAAAAATCATTACCTTTGCGGCGACAAGAGAGAAGATGGGTAGCTTTTAGATTTAACCTAACAACTGCCACTCTTCAGATTATTAACAATTTAATATATTAAAGTATGAGAAAAACTTTACTCATTGCAGCCGCTTTGTGCCTGGCAGCTACAACAGCTACAGCACAAGAATTTGCCAATCCCCTTACACCCACGGAAGGCAACAACTCTTATCAGGTAGAATCTCCAGATACTATCTATTGGAAATTCGTAGCCGATGCCGATTACATCGCCACATTCGGTCAGTACGGAAGTTCTGGTGTGCCTAAGGTTGCCTTCGAAAGCAACGGCAAACCAAGTTACATCAAAGGAGTAACCGCCTCTAAGATCTTCGCTTTAGAAAAAGGCAAGACTTATTACTTCACTATCAATGCAGAAGCAAAAGGCGAAGTGGGCTTCAGCCTCAAATTAGACAAGACCGAGAATCTGGGCGCAGGACTTACCACCGACAAACCAGTGGAAATCAAACTTGGCGCCACACAGGTACTGGGCAACCCTTGCTATCCAGAAGACTCTTGGGATGAAACAAATGTGTACACCACCTACAAAGCAGAGAAAGACGGACAGCTCCAAATCAAAACTGAGCAATATGTAACCAGTGCAAATGTAGATAGTACAGCCGTCTCTGCCGAGACAGTAAACGGCAAGAAAGTTTTCAAAATCAACACAGAAGCAGGAAAGACATACGCTATCAACTTCACTTTGGGGATTCCTTTCTTTGTAGCCACATCTGAAGTGGTAGAGGTAAAGGAAGGCGACATCGACATGCCTTACGTTATGAAAGAAGGCGAGAACTCTATTCCTGCCGAAGCCGGCAAGTATTTCTTCACTTACAATTATAGTATCTATTATTAGTTGATTATCAGTATTATACGCTCTAAACGGTAGAAAAGTGGCTATGTGGATTCTGTTTAGATACGAAAAGGTAATATTTAACGTATTTAACTTTTAGTTACACCAAAAACCAATGAAAAGGGATAGGATGAGGTGTTTCTACTGAAACCGCAGTATGAAAAGCAAAGGAGTCATACAGATTTTACTATGGTTCACGCATCTAAAAAATGGTATACATATAACTTTGCAACCGAGTTGCAAAGTTTATTTGCTATCTTTGCAGCCAAATTGAAAATATAATGAAGCAGAAGCTCTACATAACTATTTTGGCTTTGACAACAATTGTTTTGTTGGCATTGTCGTTTATACCGCACCATCATCACGAAAGTGCGGTATGTACCGTTGTGGAGCATTGCAATAGCGACAACGCTGACAATGACAAACATACGTCACATAAGGACGATGGAACAAAGTGCTTCGAACAAGGCAGTTGGGATGTTGTGTCAGTAAAGACTTTACATACAAGTAACATACATTATTTATATCATGCAATAGTATGGGCTTTATCTCGTATTATGGGATGGGTGTCAGAACCAACTAAGACGGTGTTTGACACTCGCATACCTATTATTATAAAGGCGGAACTATTGCGGATAAATGGACTTAGGGCACCTCCTTTTTATCGTTTCTAATAGCGTTGTTTCTTTTAAGGGGGGCAACGTACAGCGACTATACCTATTCATATGGAAGGTATAGTTACAAATCAATCATTTTTATTATGAACTTGCAAGTGCTTCAGTGTTTGGAGCACAGGCATTAGTTATTGCAAAATGTCAATTAAGGAAATTCTGGCGCTTGGCGCACTGGCTTTTCCTCTTTTGTCGTATGCACAAAGCAAAGACAGCTTGACATTCACACAAGATAGCACAGACATGACTTCTATGAAGAGGTCAAGTGTCGTGCCTTATATTATACCAATGTCACTTATGTCGTATGGAACGGCAGAGGCTATTGTTATGAATAAAGGCAGGATGCTGAACTATGCTATCGGACATGAGGTTATAACCCACAAGCCAATAGCCATAGGGATTGATGACTATACACAGTATGTGCCAGCTGTAAGCGTATTGGCATTAAATCTGTGCGGAGTAAAAAGTTGTCATAACCTAAAAGAACAAACGATGCTGTTGGGGTTGTCAAGTTTGCTGACGGCTATATCCGTAAATGGCTTGAAATACACAGTAAGAGAGATGCGTCCTAATGGCTCACGTCGCAATTCTTTTCCATCTGGGCATACAACAGTTGCCTTCATGGGGGCAGAACTCTTGTGGCAAGAATACAAGGACACTTCACCGTGGATAGGTATAGGTGGTTATGTCATAGCTGCAAGTACAGGAGCATTGCGTGTGTATAACAACAAGCATTGGATAGGAGACGTGGCATTTGGAGCAGGATTGGGTATTCTGTGTACGAAATTGGCATACAAGTTATATGAGCCGATTTCACGCAAGATGCACAACAAACAGTCCAAGCGAACAAACACTGTCTATCCATATTATAACGGACAACAAGGAGGACTAGCACTAACTATACAATTATAATTAGAACGATAAAGAAATGTTTCAAAAAATAATTCAATTATCAATCAAGAACAAGGTAACTATAGGTATGTTGACCTTGGTGCTCATTATATGGGGCACATGGTCGTTGTCGCAGTTGCCTTTTGACTCTACACCTGATATTACAAATAATCAAGTACAGGTGATAACCCAAGCTCCATCATTGGGAGCGCAAGAGGTAGAGCAGTTTATAACCACTCCAGTAGAAATGGCTTTGGCCAACATTCCACGTGTGGAAGAACGCAGAAGCATCAGTAGCAGCGGCTTGTCTGTCATTACATTGGTTTTTGATGACGATGCAGATGTATATTGGGCTCGGCAGCAGGTAAGCCAACAACTAAAGGAGGCAGAGGAAGTCATACCACAAGGTAAGGCAACCATAGGTATGGCTCCTGTCACTACTGGTTTGGGAGAAATATTCCATTATACCATTCGTGCAAAGAAGGGATATGAGGACAAATACAGTTTGTCAGATTTACGTACCATCCAAGATTGGATAGTCCGCAAGCAATTGTCAGGAACACCTGGCGTTGCAGAAGTCAGCGGCTGGGGTGGATATGTGAAGCAGTATGAAGTGGCTGTGGATGCCGACCGTCTCAATGCTGTTGGTCTTACAGTTACAGAAGTTTACGATGCCCTTGAAGCAGGCAACGAGAACACAGGCGGAAGCTACATAGAGAAAAATAGTAACCAGTATTTTATCAGAGGCTTGGGACTTGTTTCAACACTCGAAGACATAGAGCGTATCCCTGTCAAGACAGTCAATGGCACGCCTATCTTGATACGTGACATTGCAAAAGTACAATATGGTTATGCCACACGTTATGGTGCAGTTACACGCAATGGCGAGGGTGAAGTGGTGGCAGGTATCTCACTGATGCTGAAAGGTGAGAATTTCCAGCAAGTTATTAAGAACGTAAAAGAGCGTATTGCGCAGATTCAGAAGAGTCTGCCAGAGGGTGTAGTCATAGAACCATTCATAGACCGCACTCAGTTGGTAGACCGTGTTACTGGAACCATCACCCGCAACCTTATCGAGGGTGGCCTCATTGTTGTGTTCATACTCGTTCTGTTCTTGGGTAATTATAGGGCAGGATTGGTGGTGGCATCCGTCATTCCGCTCGCTATGCTGTTTGCTTTTGGTATGATGCGGTTGTTTGGTGTCAGCGGAAACCTCATGAGTTTGGGAGCCATTGATTTTGGCTTGATCGTGGATGGCGCAGTGATTATCGTAGAAGCCGTATGCCACCATATAGGTATCAGTCGTGACAAATACCATGGCTTGCGCTTAACACAAGAGCAGATGGACAAGGAGATATATCATTCCGCTTCCAAGATTCGTAAGAGTGCAGCCTTTGGCGAAATCATTATCATGACGGTATATCTGCCATTGCTTACATTGGCTGGTATAGAAGGAAAGATGTTCCGTCCGATGGCACTTACCATTTTCTTCGCCATCCTTGGAGCGTTTATCCTTTCGCTTACCTACGTACCAATGGCAAGTGCTCTGTTTCTTAGCAAGGAAAGTGTACATAAGACTAATTTGTCAGACCGTCTGATAAACAAGTTACAGAGTTGGTATAAGCCTATCATCACCAAAAGTCTGCAACATAGCAAGGTGCTCATAGCTTCCATGGTGCTGCTGTTCGGCATCAGCCTTTTCGCTTTCACTCGTTTGGGCGGTGAGTTTATCCCGAATCTTGAAGAAGGTGACTTTGCAGCCGAAATCAGCATGGCACAAGGTACATCACTCTCTCAGATGGTGAAGACCTGCACTCAGGCAGAAAAGATATTGAAGTCTAAGTTCCCGGAGGTGAAGCAGGTGGTAACTCGCATCGGTAGTTCAGAGATTCCAACCGACCCAATGCCTATAGAACGAGCAGACATGCTTATAGCCCTCTATCCGAAAGCAGAATGGACATCTGCCAAGACAAAGGACGAACTCATGGAAAAGATGGAAGAAGCCTTGGGAGCTATTCCTGGAATGGAAGCCGAATTGACACAGCCAATCCAAATGCGAAACAACGAACTGATTACAGGTATTAAGCAGGATGTCGCCATCAAGATATACGGCAACGACCTTGATGCTCTGCAAGCATCCGCAAAGCGAGTGGCATCTCTTATCAAGCGTGTTGACGGGGTGTCTGACCCATTTGTCGAGAAAGTACAAGGTTTGCCACAGATTCAAGTAAAGTACAACCGAGATCAGCTGGCTAAATATGGCATTTCGATACGAACTGCCAACAAGGTGCTTGAAACTGCTTTTGCAGGAAGCCGCTCGGGATATGTGTTTGAGGGCGACAAGCGATTCGACTTGGTGGTGCGTATGGACAAGGACTTACGTAATGATATAAAAGCTATAGAAAGTCTGTACCTTCCTCTGCCCGATGGTGGAACAATTCCTCTCCAGCAAGTAGCACAGATTACATTGACTGATGCACCTGCACAGGTTACACATGAGGATGGACAGCGAAGGATATTTGTCGGTTTCAATGTAAGAGGACGAGACATACAGACCACAGTAGATGAAATTCAGGAGGTTTTAGACAAGGAACTAAAATTGCCAGCAGGTTATTATTACACTTATGGCGGTCAATTCCAAAATCTTCAAGAGGCAACCGGTCGTTTGATGCTGGCAGTTCCTTTGGCATTGCTCGTCATTTTGGGTTTGCTGTATGCTACGTTGAAGAATATCAGGGAAACCTTGTTCGTATTCTCAGCCATTCCTCTCTCTGCCATTGGTGGTGTGTGGGCTTTATGCCTGCGAGGTATGCCTTTCAGCATTTCCGCAGGTGTAGGTTTCATTGCCCTCTTTGGTGTGGCTGTACTGAACGGTATTGTACTGATAGGACAGTTCAATACTTTTGAGAAAGAAGGCGTGACGGATGTAAAAAAACGAGTGATAGATGGTTGTATGCTCCGTCTTCGTCCTGTCATCATGACCGCATTGGTAGCTTCCTTAGGTTTTATGCCTATGGCCTTGTCAACTGGTGACGGTGCTGAGGTTCAACGACCGTTGGCTACTGTGGTCATCGGCGGATTGGTAACAGCCACGATATTGACACTTGTTGTCTTGCCATCTATTTATAAGACATTCACCAAGAAAAAAGAAACAAACGTATGACAAGAATAAGATTGTTTATATTAGGCGTACTGTCTATGGCATTCGCCTCCATGTACGCACAAAATGAGAGTTGGTCTTTGCAACAATGCATAGACCTCGCTCTTGACAACAGCCTATATATGAGAAATGGGCAAATTGCAGTTGGAAAAGCTAAAGACTTGCAGGGTACAACATTTGATATTGAAAAGACCTCTATAACGCTCAGCCAAGATCCGACATCTGGCGGAAGTCCAGACAATGGCATTTTGATAAGCCAGACCTTTGATTTTCCTACGGTGTATAACGCCCGAAACAAGTTCTTGAAAGCTGAGACTGCCGTTGCGCAAAGTCAGGTGGCAATAGTAGGCAACCAGTTGGTAAGAGATGTAACATCTGCATATTACTCGTGGCTTCATGCACATAGCACTTTGCTCGTGTTGCAAAAGCAAGACAGCGTATATCAGCACTTTCTGCAACTGGCATCGGCTAAGTACAAATCGGGGGAGGCTAACCAGTTGGAACAGATGAATGCACAACGATTGCTGAATGAAAATCGGATAAGTTTGCAAAGAGCAGAGAATGACTGCAAGAAATATTTATTGCAGTTGAAACAGCTCATCAATACCAATACTGACTTCACTCCTCAAAACGAGGGGTTGGCAAAACTACATGACGCGAATCTTGGGGAAACTAATTTCTCAGACACGCCACTTGGACGAAACATGCAAGCACGCCTCATAAGCAATGAACGTAGTGTTTCGCTTGCCAAGCAGGGGTATATGCCAAGCTTCACTCTCGGCTTTACAACACAGGCTGTCATCAAAGGATTCAATCCTTACAATGTTGACAGAAGTAGGTTTTCCAAAGGTAACTTCATGGGATTTGAGGTAGGCATCGGCATACCCCTGTTTTGGAAAAGCAATCGGTCAAAAGTCAAGGCTGCCAAACGTGATGTGGAGTTGGTGCAGAATGAGCGTGCATTGGCAGAACAGCAGCAGAAAACGCTTATGCGTGATGCCACAAATGAGTATATGAGAGCAAAACAAGTTCTTGATTATTACGAAAGACAAGGCAACGCCGAGGCAGCACTCATGGCGAAACTATCTCAGATAAACTACGAGAACGGAGAAATGGGGTATGTGGAATACATACAAAACCAAACTTCGGCTCTTGATGTACAACTTCGTTACATAGATGCTGTCAACGACTATAATCAAGCTATCATCAATATCAATTATCTCAACGGAAATAAACAATGAAAACATTTAATATCATCATCATTGCTGTCATCAGCATATTTCTTGCATCATGCACAAAAGGCAAGCAGGAAGAAGTAAAGGAAAACAAAGTAGAGGAGCAAGGCTATGAAACCATTGAACTTACTCAAGAACAGATAAAGACGGTTGGCATTACGCTCGGCAAGGTTGAGAGTCGCTCTCTCAACAATGTGATACGTGCCAATGGCGAACTTCAGCTCAACCCGCAGGATATGGCAGACGTGACTTCTCTCGTAGGAGGTGTTGTCCGCAAAATTTATGTAACAGAAGGACAGCTGGTGAAAGCAGGTCAAGTGGTTGCACACATAGAGAATACCGAAATCGTAGGATTGCAGAAAGACTATCTCATTGCTGTAAAAGAGACCAATGTAACACATCAGGAGTTGCTACGCCAAAAGACATTGGCTTCACAGAAGGCAGGAGTGGAAAAGAC
>ULPL01003533.1_pt1 | contig 15560 bp, 18 predicted proteins | sample 1953481 | NCBI WGS metagenome assembly ULPL01 (sample SAMEA4835628, study PRJEB28245) | human gut metagenome | biome: gut microbiome; material: fecal sample | place: Denmark | collected 2008 | reverse complement strand
GCGATTGTGGCGTGTCGTGTTACGCGGTGTGGTATTATAGGGGTGTCAAGTTAAGGAAAGGAAAAATAAAATGTTTAAAGTTAATGCTTATGTCACTGAAATTGAAGAAGATAATATCTACGAAGTTGATATTGACGGTATGTTTAAGACTACTGTTGCTGATTGTGGTGATATTGATGATAGTGTGGTTTCGTTTGATTCTGCTCTCACTACGGTACTTGAAAGTATGTATGGTGATTGTGATTTTGATTTCGTGTGTCGTCGCGATAAAATTGGTAAGTGTCGGTCATATGTTGTTGCGGTTGACGATGAATGATAACGGCGATTGACATATAAAAACCCGATAGGAAAAAACCTATCGGGTTAATTGTTATTTGTCAGTTGTGTTCGAATATATTCATATTGTATGCAAAGTTGACGACACCGGCTTTTCCGGTTCCGGTTACCACGTCTATGATGCTGAAATTCATACCGTCGAATTTCAGTTTAAGCGGTGTGCCATCATCGAGAAAACCCATAAGCATAATCCACGCACCCCATGTGTTTGACTTGTTTACGGTGGCGAAAGTGTTTTGATTCCATGCTGTTTTATTGCCTCGGAATATGTAGGATATGTCTAGCCCGTTAATGAATACTGAGAATGTACCGTCCGTTACGCCCGGAAGTGTTACGTCTATATGGCGTTCTACGCGCGGCATTGCCGTTGCGTTAGTTTGAATTGCGGTCGCTATGTATTGTGCGTATATTTCCGACCCCTCAGTGTTTGGGTGTATGTCTGTCATTCCGGTGTAATAGTAGAGACCCCATGATGGCGCGTCCTTGACTGTGAGCACGTTTGCGTTGCGGCCACCGGCGCACATGATACCGTATTTTTGTCCGTCATCGCGGGTCGGCCAAGTGTTATCGTACATCATTGGTATGAAAACGATTTTTGAATATGGGAAATTGGTTTTAGCGTAGGTGAGCGCTGTTGCAACGTCGCTTTCTTTCAGTTTGTTGTATGCATCATTACGTCCGCCGCCGATTACAACGTATTTGATTTTAGTCTTATCGGTTGTCGCGCTGTTAGCTTTCTGTAACTGCTGGAGAAATGTTGTGCCGGTGATGAAGCCGCTAGCGCCGACTGCGTAATTGTTGCATTTCAATCCAAGTTTTTGCGCCGCTTTTACTATCATGCTATCGGTTGCGGGGTTAGTTGTTCGGAACCCCTCGAAATAGCTGTCTCCGATTGCAATTAGCGTATCTTGTGTGACCGGTGTTTTTAGATATCGAGCGTCGCTTTCGTTTTTTGTATAGGTATCGTTTATACGGTTTTTAAGATTAGTCGCGTTTTTTACGGTGTTCGCGCCTAATGCGTTGAGGTTGTCAGTCGCGTTGTTCGCGGTTTCGGTTGTAGCAGTGAGGTTTGTTGCGGTTGTGTCTATTTTGTTTTTGAGCTGTGTTGCGGTTTTGGTGTCGGTTACGCCTAATGCCGTTAGATTTTTGTTGTTGTTTTGTGCTGTTTCTAGCGCTAGCGTGGCTTTACCGCCCGCAGTGTTGGTGTTAGTGTTGATTTTGTATAGAGTATCGTCAATAATGTTCATTGACGTGTTGTATTGGTCATTGAGGTTGGCCGCGTCGCCGTTTTGATATTTTTCGAGATTGAAATTGGTTGTGTAGTCGGTCATGTTAGCTGTCCTTTCGAAGATTTGAAGGGTGATTTATTTCTTCCTGGACTTTTAGTTGATGTATTACGCGGTCGAGTGTGCGCATCGCAGCGTTGTATCCGTCGCGTAGGTCGGCTAGGTCGCCGGTTTCGTATAGTGGCAGATGATAGAACGGTGTTTGTGATGCCATGAGTGTACGCCTTTATTTGGTTGGTGGAATTGGATAGCCCTCTGCGGTTTTTTTGAGGTTGCTAAGATCGGTGACGGTGAATATTTCTGTGCCGGTGCGGTTTAATATGTGGTTGAGAGTGGTACCGAGAGTTTGCGCGTTAGTTGCTGTCAGCCCTAGCGCCTTTATGAATGCGGCTAGGCCGTCCGGTAGCACGTTGTGGTTCATCGCCAGGTCTGCTTTATCGCTGACGCTTTTTATCGCAGCGTCGATTTTGTCCATTGACCCGTTGTATTGGTCAAGTAGATTTGCGGAATTTCCCGCTTCGTATTTTTCCAGTGCGTAATTCGTGGTGTTAACCATGATTTATCCTTTCATGCCAACGGTGGATATTGTTCGCCAGTGGTTGGGTTAGTGACACGTGGCGTGGTGTCGTCGAATATGGTAAGGTTGCCGATTGCGGGCGTTTCGTCCGTTCGGTGCTCGGCTAGTTCGCCGGCGTTAATATCGGCTATTTGCGTGACACGCGCACCGTATACGGCCAGTTCGCGGTATAGGTCGCGCATCGCGGTCTTGCTATCGGTGTACTCGCCTTTTGTGACGTTCCACAATAGCTGTGTGTTTCCTATGTGTTCTATCTGTTCCTGTATTTGTGCTATGGCTATCGCGTAGTCGTTTATGTGCGATTCGATGTTTTTTATGCGCGCATCATAGTCGGCTAGCGTGTTGTTTATATCGGTGGCGAGCTTGTCGAAATATGCGGTGATATGGTCGTACTCGCACGCTAGATATTTTATTATCTCTTCGGTGCTTTTGGCATTCCAGTAGAATGCGGGTATGGCCGGCGTATATGGCCATACGCTGTACAAGGGAAGTGGGAACATGTGTTATACCTCCTAATAGTTGTTTATGTTCACCGTCCATAAGGGGCTAAAGCATTCCTCTAGATGCTCCAATAGTAGCACGTCGATGTCCACGTAGTCGCCTTGCCGTATCGCCTTTATCTTGTCTATGTAATTGCCATTGACAACGGTTTCATATTGCGTATCGGTGGCATTGCTTGCGTAATCCTGGCTCGGTTGCAATTGCGTGGCCGGAAAGTCCGAGAACACGGTACGCATCTTGTGCCACGTGTCGGCGTCCGCCAGGAACATGCCGGGATTGCCGTCCGCAAGATCGTAGAGCGGTTTCAGCACCGGCATAAACTCGCTTATTAGACGTATGAGGTGCCTTCGCCATCTGCTCGGTGGCATTACGCCTAATTCACGATCATAATAACGGTTTTCTATCTTGCGACAACAACGCGCATACTGCGCATCATTGTAGGCATCGTCGCGCCATGACCATTCCGGCTGTGTCCAGTCAACACCGCCACCGGTGAGCAGTTCACCCAACGTGATCGTAGCGACGGCGTGAAAATCGTCGCACGGTTCGCTTGGCTCGTATGCCGGTATCGTGTCATATGGTGTCATTGTCGCTCTCTTCCTGTTCTTGAAGATTTGTCATGTAATCGTAGTTCTTGCTGATATTGTCCTGGTTCCACACCACCTCTATAGGCTTGTCTAGGTATTTTGCGAAACGGGTATTGAGTACGTCACACGCGGCGCGACGTTCCTCAAGCTCGGATAAGGCGCGAAGGTCGGTCGGTTCGCCGTAGTCGTTTATTTCGTCCGCTGTCTGACGTTCCATCTTCATGGGTAGGTTCTTGATGCCCAACGCTTGATAGAATGCGTTCCAAGTGTTTTGAATATCGTTCTGCAATTCCATGCCGATATATTCGACACCTGTTTTTAACACTTGCGCCTTCATGCTATCGGTAAAACCGGGGGTCGCCATGATCGCCATTTCACCGCCCGATATCTGTTTAATCACGTTTACACCCGCCGTTTGCTGTCCCGCGGGAACCTCAAGAATAAACGGTGTTTTTTGGTGGAAACGATTCTGCCGGCGCGTCAGGTACAAGTCTTCTATCTCATGGGCGAAGAATTCGAGCGTTGGCACCAATGGTGTGCGCGCCTTGTTGGCGTAGATAAATACACCGTTGGAATTGTCCACGTCGAAATGCCATCCGTTAATACCGTATGAAGTCCATTTTTTCGGACGATAATAGACGTTGAAATTGGAGTTGACGACGGCTTGCGTGGAGAAGAACACGCCCGGCTTACTGTGTGGGTATGCGATAGTGGCATAACCGTAGTACAACAGATTGTATTCAAGAAACCACGCGTTGCACGTCTTCGGTAAGTTAAGCCATTTGAAGCGCGATAACGCGATATTGAGCATTTGTGAATATGCCGTAAAATACGCTTGCGAGTTGATCTGTTGCGACTGCTGCCATACCGGCAAACCTTTTTCGCCCAGGGCCGCACGTGTCGGGGGTTGCTTGTGTGTTCGTTTGCGTCCCATGTCTTTTCCTTTTACTGATTGAGATTAGCGGTGAGATAATCGCCGCCGATTTCGTCGGGGTCATTCCAAATTGTAACACCGGCGGTCAATCGCTCCCGTATCGTATCGAGCGCGTCGTTTCCGGCGAGGTTGTTGGTCAGCCACACGTCTCCCGCTTGCCAATACGTAAAGTGATTGCAAGGTGTGAGATTCGGTTTGTTGTACAGTTTGTTGCTTGCGATTCCGTAGCGCAACATGTAGTCACCCGCCGCCGCTATCGCGCCGTTGTCTTCGGTGACGACTTTAACGGTCAGTGTGTCAAGCCCTGTAGCTTGTTTGAAATTGTCGCCGCCATACGTGCCAACGGGCTGCGCGGCATGGTTGAGCAAGTCACGCCATGCGGCGTTAACGTTGGAACGCGTGTTCATCATGATACGTTTGGCATTATCCACGCTCTGATTGCGCGACGCCGACGCGTTCGCGTTCGTCGTGTTCGCGCTTGTCGCGGTCATGTCAGTTGCAGCGCTTGTAGCGTATTCGTTGTTACGGTCGGCCTGTGCGTTCGCGCGAGTTGTCACGTTGGTTGCTTGCGTTATCGAATGCTGTGTCTGTTCGCTGTTCGCTCTGTTTGCATTTTTCGCTTTTGTATTGGCGACATCATTGGAGGTGCGGTTGAGTTCTTTGTCATTGGTTATGGCGATACCGGTATTGTAGCCTTGCAGTGCAGCGCTGCCGATGGCCATGGAACCGGCAACCAACGGTGACGCCGCGCCACCGGTGCCGATTACCAACGCGGCGCCGGCCATTGTGCCTATCGCGCTAGCGACGCTTGATAACGCTTGAGTCTGAGACCCCTCTATAAACGCCTTATTCTGTAGCGTGTTATCCTGAGCGACATCAAGATTTATCTTGATTGTGGCGGTATTTAAATCATCGTTCTGCCGCGTGGTCGAATATGTCAGATTATCAGTACGCACACTATTGGCTTCATTTTTCATCGCGATGTCACGCTGGTTGGCACGCGCCGTGTTCGATACCGCTGCGGCGCTGCTGCGATACGTGTTATCTCGCGCCGTGTTTGCCGAGCGTGCGCCGTTTTCGTACGATATAATGGCGTTTTCGCGTGCTTGTGCAACCTCTCGATTATACGAATCGGCACGGCGCGCATCGATCGCGCGACGTTGCAACGCGTAGGTGGGTATGTCGTGCGATATAAGCGTTTTGAACACGTCCGCGTTCGGCACGTCGGCGATAATACTAGTGCTGTCGATTGCATTAATACTAATGGACGTATCACCGTCGGCACCGATACCGTCAAGCCATGCGATTTGCCGCAATACCGGATAACTGAGGGATGTAACCGTCTGTACCGAGAGCCGTCCGCAGTCCGCTATTTCGACACGTGTTTTATTGCCAATATTGTCGCTGACCTCCAAGTGCGCGTAAGGCGCAAGATACAAGCGTGTTATGCGAGCGTATTCAGTGGTGTATCCAAAATCATCCGTAGTTAAATCGATATTAGCTAGCTTCGTTCGCGTTCCGCTGACCGCATACCATTCAACACCGTTCACACTGACGGTGTCGCCAAGTCGCATCATGTTCGCGGTGGCGACGAAAACCGCTGTAATTTGCGACATGATGTGTGGATAATACGTAAAAAGCGTGTCGAAATAATCGCCCGATATCTTGGACGATTCGAGCGCGTACATGGTCACGTTGCTTGCGGTGAGATTATCGACGGAATTATAAGCGGTGCCCGCGCCGGTGACGTTTGACGTGGAAACGTTTCCGGCACCCCACGCGAAACCGCCAACCGTTCCGTCATCATTGGTATATGTCGGGTCGCTGTCCGTGATGTTCGTACCGCGTACACCGCACATGGCTTGCAGTTGCTCGGGTGAAAACGTCGCGGCCAAACAGATGTATCTTGCACCGTTTTGCAGATTGTACGGCGTGCTTTTCCTGATATTCGACGCCGCGTTGCCATAATCGACGTCGGGCAGCGTAAAATCGCGGCATTTCGCGCGTGGATCAGCCAAAAGTTTCGCCGGTGTCGTCTCAGTGAGCGGTGCGTGACCACGTGCCAATAGCAAACCGTTTATCGTGGTCGTGTTTATGTAGTCCATCCATACGTCGCGTTGCAGTACGAGTGTGGTGGTGTTCGGTGCTTCCGCCGTGATGCGCGTGACGAAATAGTGATAACGAGTCTGGCAATCCGTCTGTTGCAAGGGCGACCGCATGATATCCGCGCTGAAGTCCACTACAAGGTAGTTGTAGCGTTGCGCGGTCATGTACGGCACGGGTATCTTCACGCCGTCTGTGTCGGCACGTGCGATATACATGCTAGTATCGAGCGTCACGGCTTCGCCGTCCAATGCGTCGATCCACGCATCACGCGCACCATCGTCTCTGAATTTCACCGCATCGCGGCCATCGTCGCGCCACTTCACACGGCACAGCTTGATCTTGGTGTTCGGAGTCCACATGTGATAATCGTAGACATTGGTGTATTGCTCGTATACGTGCGCATCGGCACCGGGGAACGGTGTCGCGCCGTCTAAGTGCGGAAATTTCATTTTTATGTATCTCTTTCACATACAGAATCGGGGGATACCGGTTTTTTCCGGTATCCCCGATACTAACATGTTAGAAGACTACGCGACGGTGAACGTGCAAGTGGCCGTGTGTTCCGTGGTTTCGTCGTTAGGGTTAATGTATGTCGCGGTGCCCGTCACCTTGATAACATCACCCTTTACAAGGCCGTCGCGCTGGACATGCAAGCGCGCCTGATCGTCCACGAAGGTATTCACGTTCAGGTCGAACGCAGCGCCAGCGGCTTCGCCCGCGGCGGCGTGCGTGGCCGAAACCTCATAAGTCGCGGCGTTCGGCGCAACCTCGATGGCGGTGCCCGTCGGCGTGACGGTGGCGGTGAGCTTCGGCGTGAGCTGAAGCACATCGCCCGCCGCAACGGTATCGGTCGTCGGAGTCAGCGAGAAGCCCGTCACGGCCTGCGTGACAACCTTGACGGAAGTACCGGCATCGGTCGTGAACAACGCGCACGGCGTGAACGGGGACACGCCATAGATGCCCCAGTGGTTCAGGTACATTGTGTTAGAAAGCGTCTGCGGATTGTAGAACTGCGTAGTGCCATAAAGAGTGTCGCGCACCTGATACCAATCGGTGGACACAAGCAATGCCACCGCGCCAGGAATGCCAAGACTCGGCACCTGAATAATACGATACGGCACGTCGGCCTTATCCAATTGAAACACCGCCGACAAACCATCAACATCAAGCGATGCGAGATATTCCGGCTCGATAAGCAACACCATCTGTTGAGGATTAGCATACGCCGGAATATCGTTAACATTAAGAGCATTATACTGTGTGCTCGGGAAACGCATACGCCCCGCAGTCGCACGCAACGACTTAAGCAACGCCTTGGCCGACGCTTCATCGGTCGGTGCCGCATCAAGATGAACCTTATAAAAACCAAGATTCTGCTCGTAGTGACTAATCAACGATAGCATGATGTTCATTTCGTCGTAATTGTCACTGTTGCGCGGCGTTTCCATAATCTGCGCGATGAAACGATTCAGACCGTAATCATCCACGAACGCCTGACGCAGTTCGTCGTCAGTCCAAGAGATCGGGTACTGATCTTTACGATTCATCTCATAAAACCACACGGCGGCTTCGGGACGGTGCATCTTCAACAGAGTTTCGGCATCGTCCTTGTATCCATGCGCCTTAATCCACTTGACGGCAATCTCCTGAACGGTCGAACCCCAGTAGAGGTTTTCCTTTTTAAATATCGAGAGCATGTTCTCGAAAGGTTCATTCTGCGCCATCACAGTAAGGCCAATTCGGTTAACCATGCTCCATACGCAATCATTCAGATATTGGCGGTTCATGGGGTCGAACAGATATCGCGCGGTGTTCGCCACGCCCGTTTGCGTGGCGCTCGGCACGCGCTGCTGATAATCGTCAGTACCCTTAAGGCGTACCTTATCCAAAATAGTCGCATTGTCCACAGCCATAATAAATATCTCCTATCCGTTTATTCAGAGCGTGTAATCAAGGTTTTCAAGATCGTTCGCGGCAGCATCGGCTATTGCTTCCGCCGCATCGTCCTCACGGACGGTCGCACCGTTTTCAACCATCTGCGACACAGAATCCGCGAACTTGTCATAGATGCCATCAATACGTTCATCAATAGCGCCGATACGTTCGATAACATCATTGAGTTTATCGCCTATCGACGTGAGCATGTCCCGAAGACCATCGAACTCGCCCGCACGATGCGCTTCGTCGGTGGTCAGATCATCGCGTTCGGCGGTGTCCCTTTCCTCGGTGGTTTCATCGTCCATTAGCATTCCTTTCATATGAAAAAGAGCCGTACCGGTACGATATACGCCGGTACGGCTCAATATTAGCATAAGCGCGACATGATTCGTGACAATGGACGGCGCGTTTACCGATCACGGCCATATCGTCGCCGGAGTCAACCGTTGGTATCAACGATAATGTTTTATCATCTTCGCCACAACACCTCGTCTTGGTATGCCACGATCATTTTACACCGAATACGCGCAACATCTCGGATATAGCGTGTTGCGTCTCGATCGTGTCGTATCGCAGATATCCAAGGGCATAATATGCAGTAAGATTCTTGATAATATCCTTTGCGACGGACGCAGTGAGATAGTTCAGCCGGTTATCATCCCTTGTCACGGCAAAATAAGGCACACGTGTCATCTTATCGTATGTCGTGGTGATAAAGACGTATCCACATCGTAGATCAATACTGACGCCATACTCAACGTGTAGCCATCGAATTACATATGACAATTTTGCGTGTGCGTGCGGCTTCATCAAAAAATCGGTGTCGTGGTGCTCGAACCGATTCCGAGCCGACATATCACTATTGTGTTTCAGCATTCGTCCGGCCACGGTGCTCTTGGTTTTCTGCGCGGCATATGCATCATCTCGCACGTAGTCGAAAAGGCATGTTTTACCATCGAGCCACTGCAAACCGAACTCAGGCTCCAAGGGCACGTCATAATGTTGAAAATACGGGTTGAAGGCATCGCACGCATTACCCAGCAAAAAGATACGCGGTTTGCGCAGTTCGGTATCGTCGGCGCGTTCACGCGTGACGGTATCAACAAGTTTCGCCAACTGTTCGTATTCGTTTTTTAGATATCGGTGATAGCGGTCATCGGTGTCAATAATAATTTCATCCATGCAGATATTGCGTACTCGCACATAAGTACTTTTTTTCTTCTGCTGTTGTAATGATAACGGAATAAAATAACCGCACGTACACCATTCCTTAGCACCGGTGCGACGTGCTTCGGCAACCTTGTTATGTACTCTGAAATCCCATTCGGGAAAAATATTATCTTCTATTATCCGGTCGAAATAATGCGCCGCTACGTCGTTGTTTTCCTCACGGTATCTAGTGACCTCCACAAAACAGATACCGTTTTTAATATAATCCTCCAGCATATACCGACGCACGCCATAGGTTTTACCAAGGCCGCGCGCCCCGATTATCAGATTAACGTCAGCATTGCGCGGCAATATCTGTGTTCTGAGTCGATCATAATAGTAGTTCGCCATCTATGCTCACAATCCTTGGTTTCCCGTTCGTTAATGTAAGTTCACGTGGTGTTGTCTCCACATGTCTATTATACGTGGTTTGCAGATACGTAATGTTTTCTTCGTTTGCCTGTTTATCGGATTCACCCAACCATCGCCCCGACGGGTATAGCCCGATCGCTTCGGGCACGTCCACGTGCGTCGTCTCGCCGCGATAATCAGTGACGGTGCCTACATATCTGTCCCACACGTGCGGTCGGTTGCGTTGCAAGGTATGGCATATAGCATGGTCCACAAGCACGTCATAGCCGAGCGATATTCCGACGGCTTCGGCAAAATCACACCCACCCACTATAAGGTCATGCAAAAACTCCTCAATTGTGTAAGCGCCGTCAGGCCGCGGCAATCCCGCGCACGTCACATGTACGCGTCCGTCTATATCGAGACTCACGCGTGCTTTGTTCCACAACTCCATATGCTTCGTGTATCGGGTGGTGCCGCCGCAGTCCTCTACTTCAAATTTGCCTATATGCTCCAACGTGCTCGCCATATCCGGCGCGGTGACACGCACACGCCGCATCGTTCTGTTAATAGCGGTTTCGATCGCGTCGTGCAACGGTTGCAGACTTTCCAGCAAATCGGCGTCGCTCACGCCCGCATCGCATCGAATTTTGAGACTATCCGTGTCGCCGCCCGTCACAGTCACCCTATCACCCAACCGCGCATAGACGAGCATCATGGCAATAATAAGATGCATACGGCTACCGGCGACGATCCGCATACCGTAGGTGTACAGCACGCGCGGTGTATGCGGACGTTTGTCCGCGAAATTCTCGGGTGTGCAGACCGTCGTTCTGTCCACTTCCAGCTCGCCGTCTCCCGTCACGCAATAATCGGCCTTCATTACGTCTTGTGCCTGTGTGCCATAGATGCCATTAAATTGCCCTTTCACGGTGGACCCGTAGTAGGATTGCAGGAATTTCATACTTAAATCGCCTGTCTTCGCGTCGTGGGCGATTCCTTCCGGTATCGATTCGGGGATATCGTCCGCGTATGGTACGCCTTCGGTGTAGCCCTTGATAAGGTTTTTCACGTCGGTTTTCCGCGAAAAAAGCATATTCGATTGCAAAGTGACATAATCCGGCGGGATTATGGTTTTAGTGGTGCTTTCGCCGTACAGTACTTGCATTTTGTCATAGGCGTACACCTGCCCGATATTCCACAATTCAATTTCATTAACGTGTAATACGCATTCATCCGCTCTATATAGTTTGCCGAACGCGTATGTGGGGTTTACGGCGGTGTCCACATAGCCGTGCGCGCGTATGCTGTTATCCTGTGTCTTCGCTCTCTCGTTATTGCCGTAATCGGTGTCCGCGCGTAGCGTTCGCACGAATTTCGAGCGCGGGCAAATCGCTACGCCCCAAGCGTCGAAACACGTACCCTTGCGTAGTCTTATATTCGTGAAACGCACGGCGACATGCACGCCCATGTGAAACGGGTCATCGTAATGCGTCAGCACGTCAATAAGCGACGTGTCTACAACGCTTTCACATGCTATCTGCAAGAGTCCCGGTGGTGTCGGCGCAAATTTCACCGGCAATCTACGGCCATTGATGAAAGCGTGATGCATTGAGGTCACGTCAAGCGACGCGACGTTATCCACTACCATGCTTGCCGTTCGTGCAGATGTGAAGGTAAGACCGCCACGGAAACATGCCTTACGTAATGCGTAAGAATCATAGTTCTTCGGAAACTCTTGAGCACAAGTGGTTTCAAAGGCGCGCTGCAACGTTAGTTTCTTGCCGTCGCGCAATGTGACGCGACGGCCACCGATCTCACGTCGTGCCATCTGACGTACAAGCGAAGTCTTGGTGAGCACACGACAACCGAGCATATCGGCCGTGAGCCACGAATTAGCGTGTAGCAACCATTGCAGATATTGCGGTATCACCTGTACATCACGCCGCGCGTAGAACAGTTCTTCGTCGGTCAAGGGCGTTTCCGGCGTGCGGATAAGCGTATAGTCCCAGTCGCCCACGGCCTTCGGCAAGCCGCATGTCTCGCCCATGGCACGCAGTCCGCCCATTTCAAGATAGAACGTATCCCAAAAGCGGCACACCACGTCTTCGTTCTCGCCTATGCACAGATCGAGCGTGTACACGGACGTTGCCGTCTGCGCGTTGACGTGCAACGTGTACGTTTGCGCCAGTTCCAGCATGATCGTTTGCATATCGAACATAAGATTATAGGCCGCAATAATCGGTATAAAATCGTGCGCCGTGCCATACGCGATAAGATCATCAATGTACATAAGCGCTTCGCCGGTATGCCGGTAGAAACGCACGTCGTCCGCATCGGGATTATACTCTTCCACCGACGTATTACGCATGTCATTGAAAATGTACAATATCGGGTATGCGCGTGTTTCGACGCCATCGCCAATGTTCGTTGTTTCGGTGTCGAATATCGCCGCCACCCGAAAGTCTTTCCGATCTTTCATCGTACAACGTCAGGTGTTACCGCGATAAGCCAGATCGGACTACCGCCCTCAACATCCGTGTAATCCTCCAACTCGCCTGTATGCATTTTCATGTTTTTGGCGTACTCCAACGCCTTTTCGTTTCGTTGCATGATAGTGTCAAAAAGCTCACTGAGTGAATCGGCGTCATATGCTTGCATAATGACCTCTAATCGTTTGTTCGGCGGAACGTTCGAGTTCTGCCATATGTTTTGCGTGTATCGCCAAAACACCTTGACTTTTTCCCGGCCAAGGTCTCCCAACGCGCTAGGCATTCCTTTAGACGCCATGCGCATTTCCCCACGAAAAATATTGAACGAACGGGCACGCTCCCTCGCACGCCCTTTGCCGCCGCGCACCTCGCCCACCTGTCGCACGAGCTTATCGGCGGTTTCGTTCGCACGCCGATACAGTTCATCGCGCATGCCGCTATTACGGACACGGCCAACATACGTGTTTTTCAACTGCGTTTCAAGTCGCTGGATGTAAACACGCCGTGCGTTCGCTTCGCTTTCGGGCATGGTGTCGGTAATGCTTTTTTTCAGACTATTGATCGCGCGACGTACGCGCTTGCGTTTCACGGTCAATAAGTCCGCTTGTTTATGTGCTCTAGGCATGTTCACCACCTTATAAAAAAAGTGCCATAACATGTATGGCACTTTTTTGTTTCATTCCGAACTACTTGATTTCAAGCGATTTCGTGGAACGGCCACCACCCAGCGGTGTCTGCTTGACCGCAACAGTGATACCGTCCGGCGCGTTGAAATCGGGGAACATATCGTAGATATCCAACACGCTACGGTAGATACCCTGTGACTGACTGAAATACGTGTTGCCGTCCTTTCCGAAAAGATAGACGTTCGCGCATTTCTGCCCAGTCTGAGAACGTACGCCTGGCACGATATAAGCACCGACAACCGTCAATGGTTCCGCGCCGCGACCGTACAGCGACAACGCGCCGTTACGTGCGTTAACGATGGCGCGTTTTCCCTCGAACGTGCTGTTATCCATCGTGCAAATGTAACGATAGTTGTCAGCGGTGTTCTGTGCGGTTTCGTTCACGGTGGTTTCGTTCATCTGTTCGTTTTCCTCGTTCATTTCAGTTCCTTTCAGATTTCATCAACATCGGGGCCGGTGACGTCAACCGCAACACGCTCTGCGTGCTCAATGAACGTGTCAACGTCCATGACGTACACTGTCTTATCAACAGTGATATCGTCAACCAACACGTTAACAATACCGGCGTCCATAAGCGCTTTCATAGCCATTTCAACGTTGCGAACGTTTCCGATGGTATGGAACGTCTGTGCTACGCCGTCTCGATCATAATAGCTTATGGTGCTGTCAGCGATTACCTTACGAATCTTTCGCATGTTTGTTATCCTTTGTATCTGTTTTATTTTCTGTCAACCATTTTTTTGGCGACATAAATATTTATAGCACAAAAATCGGCGTGCGCAAAAAGCAACACACCGATTATTAATACTGATTCTCAATAACGCAAAATCTGCCCCGGATAAATCAAACTCGGATTAGACAAACCGTTAAGCGACGCGACACGCGCCCAATCACCGCCGAAAATCGACCACAAAGACTCACCGGACACAACCGTATGCGTACGCGCAGCGTCCGGCCGCGCAGCCCCAGCAACACCATAGCACACGGTTTCACCCGGATAAATCACAGCCGGATTACCCGACCCATACCCATGCCACGACTGCCACGGCAGCAGTCCAGTACGCGCGGCAATGCCCGACAACGTATCACCCGACGCAACCACCACGCAAACCGACTGTGACACATTGCCGCCAGCATTCGTTTCCGGCGCAGCCACATTCGCACCGTCGCCACGCGCGTACGCATCCCACTGCCAACGTTCACCCCGAAAATAATTCAAGTCCAAACGTCCGGCATAACCGGCAACATACCCGTTCGACGTGTACTGCCGCATGGCTTCACCATACGCACCATACAGCCACGGCATTTCCTGATAACCGGTCACGTTCATTGACGCATACTGCGCAACCCACACGCCGCAATGCTCCCGCACATATGAGGTAAGCTGCCCCAGCGCTGACGCCTGAACATAAACAATTGGCCACACCCGCGTACGATCATGCACGCGGCGCACCCACGTTTCAATCCACGCGCCATTACCAAACTGCGGATTATCCTGAGACTCCCAATCCAAAACAAGCACGGCATTTCCAACATATCCGCGCACATTATCCACGAAAAAATTAGCTTCCGCGTTCGCGTCACGCCCCATCGCATAATGATATACGCCGACACTTTTGCCGCTAGCCACTGCACGCCCCAACTGATAGTTAGCCGCCTGATTCACACCATTAGCTAAGCAAGTATTATTAAAACCGCCCGTGCCCCAAGTGGCACCCGCCACTACGAAATCAGCGTCAAGCGCATACGTGTCAATATCACACTGCCAATTGCTCACGTCAACACCGCGCATGTCCGCGCTTGCAGATGGCACAAAAAGCAAGGATAACGCGCATACGCACGCCAACACGCTACGCCACATTCGTATCATCACCATCACCCTTATTATTCTCGAGCAATGCAATAAGTTCTTCCGTCAAAACATTGTTTTTAGTCATCAAATCATTAAAATCGCTAAACGTCGTGGCGATAAACCACGCCATACCACAACACGCAACAATTGGAAAGCCCACACTTCCGACAACGGTTACAATCGAACTAACATCCATCAAACCACCTCACAAAAAAGTCATGACACATCAAATGACATGCCATGACTAAATATATCACAATCGCGTAGCCTATCCAGGAATTGAACCCGGCACGCACATTTTATAAGAATGCCGCTCTAACCACTGAGCTAATAGGCCATCACCACACCTCACCCCGCCCACAATCCCCGCCGCATCAAATCAACAATACCACCTTTCTTCTCAATCACCGTTCAATACGATAGCCTAAACAGACTGCGCCCGGAACGTAAAACACGCCAGCGTCAAGTACATCCCTAAACCCGTATGCGTCAATACAATCGACAAACCGAGTTTCGATTAAGCAATCGGACGCAATATCAACGAAATACACAAGTACATCGTAAACACTATTCACGTTAAAATCAATTGAATTAGATAATGCTTCAAAATTCATGAAACTCATTTTAATCACTCCTATTTTCAATAGTGTTTATACTGTTACTCTTCAATATACCACACCGCGTAACACGACACGCCACAATCGC
>ULPL01037025.1_pt1 | contig 15694 bp, 10 predicted proteins | sample 1953481 | NCBI WGS metagenome assembly ULPL01 (sample SAMEA4835628, study PRJEB28245) | human gut metagenome | biome: gut microbiome; material: fecal sample | place: Denmark | collected 2008 | reverse complement strand
GGGTCGCTCTTGTAAGTGCGGTATCCCATGAGCATGATGGTTAGCGTGAATCGTCCGTCGCGCATTTTGCGTATCTCGAAATGTCCGTTCTCCACCACGGCCGAGGCCACGGTGTTGTTCTTTTCGTCGGTAACAGCCACATGGGCATACTCAATGGCCTTTCCGGTAGCGGCGTCCACCACACGTCCCTTCACGGCCGGAACACCGTCCTGACCGTAAACCGCGCCGAACACCACAGACATGATAAGTGTAATAATAAAGCGAGTCATAAACAGTAAGTAGTCTTTTTCATATTTTTGCCGGTATTAGTATGAGTCCGGACAGATGTCAGTCAATAATAAGAATTAGGTTGTATGCCTCTCTTGCACGCAGTTGCGTTTAGAAACCAATGCAAAGATAGCGAAAGGTGAGAGCACAGACAAGACAGAAAAACGGTGTCTTATCTGCTTGGCTTTGCCGAACCGAATCCTATCTTATGCAAAGATACGGAAAGGTAAGCACAATGACAAGGTGATGAAACGAATTTTTCGGTAATTGTTACAGATGAACAATATCCTCCCTTATATTAATTCTTATATAATAAATTCCCTAAAAGGAAATCAACTCTTTCTGTTGTTCTTTCTCTAATTAACAAAAATATACTCGTATGCGCGTAGTTAAATTTTATTCGTATATACCGTTTCTGTAGTCTTTCAGATATTGCATCAGGGTTTTTCCTGTCTGCTGTTTAAAGAATCTCATCAGATGGCTGGGATCGGAGAAGTTGAATTCAGCTGCCAGTTCGTTAACTGTCAGGTCTGCGAACAGCAGTTCGTTCTTCACTTCTTCCAACAGCCGTTGTTTCAGCATATGTGTTGCCGATACCCCGAATTGTGTCATTGTTGAGTTGTTCAATGTTATCCGGCTTATGTGCATCATATCAGAATACTCTTTCACTCTTTGTTTTGTCCGTATGTATTGTTCTATCAGTTCCTTGAATCGGAATGCGTAATTGTTCTTTGGAATATCGGTAGGCAGACCATATGCGGCCGCGTAAGCACGATTGATAATAACAAGCATATAGTATAGAACAGATACTATGAGATTGTATGTATCTGCCATTGGGTGTAGCAGTTCGTGTTTTATCTTGCCAAGCAAGCCTTTGTATTCCGCAAGATCTTCGTTGGTGATGTTGATACAGGGCGGTGTGTCGGTTTGGTAATAATACAACAGTCTGTAAACAAAAAACTTGTCTGCAATGAACGTACGCATGAAGTCTTCGCGGAAAATGAGAAAAGTATATTCAAAATCATCCTCGTTTATATGCCATTCCTGTCGTTGATGTGGCGAAAGCAGCAGCAACATATTGTCGCGTAAAACTATTTTCCGGAAATTAAGCAGCAGAAAACCGTTTGCCTTTTTTATGAAATAAAAGCTGAAGAAATCAGTTCTGAATCTTCTGTGTTCTGTCAGTACGCCTCGTACGTCTTTGCTGCTGCCGGTATTAATGTAGAAATCGACACCGCACCGTGTTTTGCTGAATGGTACGCTGAAAAGTCTTTCCGGATTATTTATATCTGCCATAAGTGTTATATTCTTATATGAACATAGTGAAAGTAGATTGTAACGACAAAGTGTGAAAGCAGAATTTTTTCATATTTTGCACATCCGAACCGCATTTTATTGCAGACAAAGATACGAAAAGACGTGCGCAACGGCAAATGAATAGATTCGTTTTTTTGAATTTTTACTATTGTACATTGACTCATTCATATATTAAATGGTGAAATATTGATTTTATCAAAATGGCATAATTTACATTCTTTCAGGCATAAGACGTTCTGGTGTTTTTTCCGAACTTTGCAGCGGTTAATAATTAAAGAAAAATGAAAATGGAAAAGAAAGCAAACATTCGCCTTATCCGCAATGCCACGTTAAGAATCAGTTATGCGGGTAAGAATATTCTGGTAGATCCTATGTTGGCTGATAAAGGTACGCTGCAGTCGGCTCTTGGCGTGTACAAGACTCCGAGAGTGCATCTCACAATGCCTATGCACGAAATCACTGATGGTCTGGATATGGTCATGCTGACGCACAATCATATCGACCACTACGATCCAACTGTTATACGACACTTGCCTAAGGACATTCTTTTTCTTACACAGCCACAGGATAAGGAAACAGTGGCAAGTGATGGATTTATCAATGTGGAAGCTATTGAAGAAAGCAAGACCATTGACGGTATCACCATTCACCGAACTCCGGGACATCATGGTTTCGGGCAGATAGGAAAGATGATGGGTCCTGTATCCGGTTATGTATTGACGGCAGAAGATTGTCCTGTCGTTTACATAATGGGTGATTGTAGATGGGAAGCTTGCACACGGTGTGTGGTGGATACTTTTAATCCAGACTATATTGTCGTAAATAGTGGTGGTGCTGTATTTCCGGAATATTCCATAACTGACGGTGCCATTATACCTGATGAGAAGGAGGTGATGACGATGTTGGATGAGATACCGTCGCACATCAGACTGATAGCGGTACACATGGATGCCACCGACCACGGACAGACTACACGTGCCATTCTGCGTAACGAGGCTTTGCATACCGGTGTAGATATGCGACGTTTGCTAATACCTGAGGATGGTGACAGTGTTGTATTGTAGGCCATAAGTCAAATTGGATATAAATGACATAAGCGACTCGAACGGTTTCTTTTTCCGTCTCTGTCGCTTTTTTATTTTCAGAAAGTAATATTAATCGTATGTTCTTACTATTAACTTAATAGGTCATTATACCACAAATATATATTTCTCAGAGTGTCATGTCTGTGCAGAAGGGTGGAAAGTCGGTGCTGCATACAACGTTGCGTTGTGGTGTGAGGAGTGTGGACTGAGGAAATGCAGTGAAAGTTGCAAATGACGGCAACCCATCGTTTCATAGTCTCTCGTGCAACTAATATTTTTTAGTGATTCATGATCGCCCGACCGCTTTCAATATTGCCAGGAGGTGTAAATCAATATCATTAAAAGCTGTTTTCTCAGTGTGGCGGATGGATTATGAAAATGGAGTCATGGCTTGACGAATACGTACACATCCGGACATAGAATGTCGTAAAAGGACAAAAAGTGCGCAGGCAGCCAGGAGGCGAGTTTTGCTGCAAATACCTTTTCATATATACATAAGGAAGTATGGAACAGTTGTTTTTTACAAAACTTAACAAGATAATTAAGTTTTCGTATTCTTTTTGTTTTTTTCGTTATTTTTAGTCTGACAGGCAGTCACGGCAACCTTACTTATGGATAAATTTGTAGTGAGCCGAAGCCTCCAACACTCTGTTCAGGGTGATTGCGGAGTGCTTATGCAGGCCTTGCAACATCAGATTACAACGTATGAAAATATTAATATATGAGAAGTAAGGTAATATATATAATGAAATTTCTGCTGAGTATGTTTGTCGGAACGCAAAGTGTCTCGGCCCATACTCCTGATTCAATCAACACGTCAAAACCGGATAGTGCTGAGAACATATATTTGGCTGACGACACTCTGAAGCGTCATAAGAAAGAAAAACAGTGCATCTACGCACTGCCCTACTCCACACGCACGAGTTGTCCGGACTACAAGCGCATGTGGACCAATACCGGAGTGTTGTTTGCAGGCGGTCTGACAGCTTTGGGAGTGCTCGAGATGTTGCCCGAGGATGCCACGGCGTGGAACAAGGAGGATTTGCGCAAGGTGCCTTTCTTCAAGCGATGGAGCATGCATGTGAGGCAGGGACCTGCGTGGGACGGCGATAAATTCATATTCAACTATGTGCTCCATCCTTATGCCGGTGCGGCCTACTACATGAGTGCCCGCAGCCTCGGGTTCAATGTCCTTGGCTCTTTTCTCTATTGCGCGGGCATATCCACCCTGTTCTGGGAGTACGGCATAGAGGCCTTTATGGAGATTCCTTCGATACAGGACCTCATTGTGACGCCTCTGTCGGGACTGATACTCGGCGAAGCGTTCTATCGTGTGAAAAGACATATTGTGGACAACGGCTACACGCTGTGCAACTCGAAGGTGTTGGGCAATATTGTGGCTTTTCTGGTAGATCCGGTGAATGAGGTGATAGGTCTGTTTGCCGGCAACCCGTGTCGTGAGCTTGCGAAGCAGAAGGTAGGAATATCCTGCACGCCGTGGGTAAGCAGCTCAAACGGCACTTCGTTCGGATTTACGCTCAATATCATAAGTCTGTGAATGACGCCTGAGAACCTGTGTGCCCGCTTTTCTGCCTGTCGTTGTGTGCGCCTGTTGTGATTCTCGATGTGGCGGACAGCCGTATGGCTGGACGTGACGGCACTGTGAACCGTGCGCATTGTACGCTTTACAGGCAATGAAAAATGATTCATATTCTGACAAATGATGATGCAGGCACAGCAAATACATATTTCTCAGGGTGTCATGTCTGTGCAGATGGGTGGAAAGTAGGTGCTGCACGCGGCGTTGCATCGTGGTGTGCGGAGTGTGGACGGAGGAAAGGCAGCTACATATGGTGGGTGTATAAAAAAACGGAAAAACGGGACTGATATGTTAAATATTTTCTGTCGGAAATGCTGAAAAATCGCGTCGTGACGCGCAGGATGTGAAGATGGACGGAAAAACACGGATTTTTGATTGTATATATAAATTGTTGATATACAGAAGGTTATTGAATATGACGAAATGACGGATTCTTGTCCGGTTTGCGAAATGGGCTTAATCAGGTTGCGAAATAGCCCATTTCGGAGCATGATATGGGCTTTATCAGGTTGCGATATGGTGCTAATCAGAGTGCGAAATGGTGCTTATTGCAAGATAACGCTGCGGCAACGGACCGACGGATTGGTGTAAATGCGAATGAAAAAGGTAAAAAACGAGGGTGCGTAACTCCGGAATGAGAAAAACGGAATGTTAAATGCGGAGGTCAGAAAGTTAATGGACGTCAATAGAAATTTGCATAAACGGGCGCGGCGCGGGTGGATGATTAAGGCGTGGACGGGCGAGGAAGGCGGTGCGTTCTGATGCGTGGTGCATGGCGACAGACAGCGCATTGACGACAAAGCCCCGCATCCGTTTCGTGGGATGCGGGGCTTCGCTTTCAGTTATTGTCGCGGCATTGCCGCCTCGTTTCATTTCTTCTCGACTATGAGTTTACCCTTATCGGTTCCTTCTGTCAGGTCAACGGTGAATACATAAGTGTCGCCGTCGGTCAGCGTTACGCCCGGACGCAGATATATGTTGCCGTCGTCGTGGCCGCCCTGATACTCTGTCGTTCCGTCGCCCACGGCAAATATGTTGCTGTCGGTGGTCAGATAGTATGTGCCGCCAGAGCCCTTGAACTCGATGCCCCATCCAGCCTGTCCGAAGAACTTGAAGTTAAGGTTGCTGCCGTCTGCCTGCAACTGTTTGCCGATGGTGAGCGTTATCTGGTAAACCTTATCCTTTATCGGTGCGAGACAGAGCGCGTGGTCGGTGTCGGTCCACCATCCCTGACCGCTTATCTGAGCATAGGTAGGCTTGCAGATGCAGTCGCTTCCTATTACCCAAAGAGCGCCGCTTCCGTCGGCAGAGAGGGTAGCCGTGTTCTCGGTGTCGGCCATCTGCCATACTCTGAATCCGCCGTTCGTGAAGTCGGCTTTCAGTGTGTACATGCCTGACATCGGGAGGAATGTGAACGTACCGTCAGCATTCTTCTGGAAGAAGTCGGGGTCGTAGTACCAGCTGTCTTCGGCAAACTTGTCGGAGCCTGTTATCTCATATACGGCGTTCTGGGTGAACTCGCCCACATATACGTTGGCGCCGTCGGCGTCGGTCAGTGTGATGACAGGTATGTCTGACTGCGGACCGAACTCATAGGTGAGCACGTTGAACCACACGTCGAATGTTCCTGCCGCTGTGGATGAGAACGTAAGATTGTCCGTTACGCCCTGTGTCACTCCTTCAGTGCCCTGTCCGAAGGTCTGCGGCACGTTGTCGGTGCCTGTTGACGGAGTAAGGATGTAACCCGTCACGTTGCGCGATGACGAAGTGACGGTGCCTTTGAAGAGATACGGGTCTGAGGCGTCCGGAGTGAGTCTGTACTGGTTTCCGTCAGAAGCCATGAGTGTTATGTATTCGTAGTGAGGACGGCTGAGGTCAACGGTCACCGTCTTTGTGGATATTGCCAGACGAATGTTCTGAAGCGTGAGGCGTACCTCAGCCTCGCCGTCGGGCACGTTCTTGTAGAACGGAGCGTAGAGCTTCACGGTGTATTCGCCCTCGGTCTTTGTACGCAGTGTGACGTTATCCACCACCTCGTCGCCGTAGCACAGCTGCGCTTTCAGTGTTGACAGCGGTATGCCTGCCTCGTCGGAGCAATTCACTTTCAGGGTTATGCTGTCGCCGAACATTGCGGGCTGGAGGTTTTCGGCCACTATTACAGGGCTGCCCTCGCCCTCTTTCTCGTCATCGCTGCACGAAGACAGTAGCGGCAGAAAGAAGAGAGCCAGCATCATATATTTTGTTAAGTGTTTCATTTCTGTTCTGTTTTTTAAATGTTAGACAATAAAAACCTTAGAATAGTGTTGTGTCCTGATGTTATTTGTTCCATCTGCAAGACACCACTCCGTTGGCAGGCACGTCGCATGAGAAGTGGTTTGTGCCGTCGTCAACGGTGAGACTGACGTCGGAGTCGCCGGTGTTCATGATGACGGTGGCGTAGGTTCCGTCAGGATTGATGAACTCGCTGTGTGTCAGATTGTTGTTGTCGGGCACGCGCTTTGTGCCTATGCGCACTGCTCCCGGCTTGACAACAGACGACATGTGAGTGATGACATAGTAGTGTGAGTTGTACGACAGGCGGCTGTATCCGTTAGGATCAATGTCCACAGCGCCGTAGCATGTCTGGCATCCTCCGTCGAGGTTAGGTCCCATGTTCTTGTCGAGCATGAGGTTCCACACGAGGACAGCCTTGCACTGACGGTTTACCGTTCCGAGCACCACATTGCTCATGTCGCTCATAAGACGCTCGCTCAGGTCGCGTCCGTTGTTCCATGTTCCTATTGATGTCTCAGAGAAGATGAGCGATTTGTCCGGTGCCTGAGCGTTGATGTCGTCAAGCTCGGTGTTGCTGCCTCCGTAGTCGTGGTATGCAGCGCCCACAACGAGCTCCGAACCCTCGAAGTTGTCGCCCAGCGCATTGTATATCTTGATAGGATAATCGTCCTGGTCGGCGATGTTGCTGTAGTCGTAGTTGTGGTCGTAAACATAAATCTGAGTTGTCAGCGAGTTCTTCTTGAATTGTGCGGCGAGAGCCTTTACGAACTCGGCTTCCTCCTGCCACGGCATGTAGAGCGATGCGCAGTTGCCCTTGTTCAGAGGCTCGTTCTGCGGGCTTACGGCGTAGATGTTGATGCCTTGTTCCTTCATTGCCTGTACGAACTTTACGAAATACTGAGCGTATGTGTCGTAATAGTCGGGATTGAGGTGACCGTCGGTCCATGAGTCGTACGGCTCGCGGGTGTTGATGTCGCTCACTTTCATCCATTTAGGACAAGTCCACGGTGCTGCGATTATTTTCAGATCAGGGTTTATTTCAAGTATTTCCTTGAGTATAGGAATGACATATTCGGTCTCATCCTTCTGCAGTGCGAAGTGCTCGAGGCCCTGTTCGTCGCAGAGAGAATACTCGGTGCTCGAGAAGTCGTTGCATCCTATGGATATTCTGGCGTAGCTTGCGCCGTAACCGTTCTGCGGTGAGTAGGTGCGTGTGAGGAAGTCCTTGCGTGCCTCAGGAGTCATCTTCAGCAGATTGTAGCATGTGGAATAGGTTATGGCGAATCCGAATCCGTCAATCGACTGATACTGTTTTGAAGGATCAATCTGCAGGGTTGTCGGAGCCATGTTGGTGCCGCTCTTCACTTCAGCGGTGGTTTCGCTGAGCGTCTTCACACCGTCGGCGGTTGTGGTGAACAGCCGTGCCTCGCCCTTTGCGGGCAGAGGGTTTGGCATGGCGTTGATGTCCGGCGTGTTGTCAATGTCTATGGTGGAGTTGCTGCATGCTGTCATCGTGAACAGGAATGCTTCCGCCATGAGTACGAATATATTTCTTGTTTTCATACGAACTATTCTTTTTATGATTTATATTTTACATTAAAACATTCGGTATATCAATAACCGGGGTTCTGCTCCAGGTTGGAGTTCTCGTCGAGTGCGGTCTGCGGTATAGGCAGCAGGTATGAGTTGCTGTCAAACATCTTCACTTGCTGATGACGTCCTGAGTCGCGGCTGTCGAGTCCGTTCATCACTTCTTCCACCTTACCGTTGCGTACGAGGTCGAACCAACGCTCTCCTTCGAGTGCGAGCTCAAGACGACGCTCATGCAGTACGGCGTCTATCATGGCCTCCTTAGACGAGGTCTTGTCTGATGTTAGGTCAGGAAGTTTGGCGCGTTTGCGTATCATGTTCACCAGTGCGGCAGCTTTCTGTGTGTCGCCCTGCCATGCGTAAGCCTCTGCCTCGAGCAGAATGATGTCGGCAAGACGCAGCTTGTATTCGTTGTTGTAGCCTGAACGCAGCTTATACATGAACGGATAGTTGCTTGCCGGATAGTAATTGCTCCATGTGCAGCTGTAGTAAACCACGGTTTCGTTGAAACGTATGTCGTCGCCCTCGTTGGTGAAATCGTTTATCAGGTCGCGCGACGGTGTGATCCATTTTGCCCATGTGAAGTAGTAGTCGTAGTTCTCAAGGCAGCGTCCGTACATCCATGATTCCCAGTTACCGTTACCGGTTGTCCAGTGAACCTCGAGTATTCCCTCAGATGTGTTGCGCTTCACACAGTCCTGTGCGGCGTCGTCCCATCCCCAGAGAGTGTGGAAGTCGGGCTCCAGAGTCAGTCCTGCGGTGGCCCTTACTTTCTCTGCATATTCTATTACTTTAGAGTAATCCTGCACGGGTTTCTCGGCATATACCTTTGCGAGCAGTGCCTGTGCCACGGTCTTCGACATGATTGTACGGTCAGACGAATCGAAGTCTGGAGCGTATTTCTCGGCGTCGAGAAGGTCGTTTATTATCTGCTGATAGCATTCCTCCGATGTGCTGCGCGGCGGATAATATGTAGGATAGACCTCGTCGATGTTCTCTGAGGTGATAGTCTTCGATATGTTTGTTATGACAGGGAACGATCCCCACAGACGTGCCATAGGGAACATCTGAAGGGCGCGGAATATTTCGCCCTGCGCCTTATAGCTGTGATACTCGCTCTCGGTCAGTCCACCGTTTTTATAAAGCTGCTCTGCGCCTACGATGAGCACGTTGGCTTTGGCTATGTCCTCAAGGTAACGCGACCAGTCGCGGGCAAGTACCGTGTTGCTTGCGTCGATGGAGTTGTTCTCGAAAGGCTGCACCTCAGCACCAGTAGTGCCGGCGTAGGCATTGTCGCTGTAAACATCGCCCACGAGCAGAATGTCGAGATGAGAGTGTTCCTGACGGTTTCTGAAGAGTTCGTAAAGAGCTTTCAGCTGATTCTCCGCAGCGGCTTTATCCTTCAGCACAGCCGTTGTTGTGTCGGTCTGTACGCCTTCGGTTATCTCAGACGGAGTGGATAACGGATCGTAGTCAAGCGAACATCCGCTCACCATTGCGGCAGCTACTCCGCAGATAACGAATTTATATATTTTATTATAAGATTTCATAAGGATAGATTTTAATGTTGTTAGAATTCAAGTTTCAGTCCGAATACGAACGAGCGGTTAAGCGGATAGGTTCCCCAGTCGATGCCCTGTACCGCGCCGTTGTTTCCATACTGGTTTACTTCAGGATCCATGCCTGAATAGCTTGTCCATGTAAGAAGATTTGAAGCAGTGAAATATGGCTGCAGGCGATTGATGCCCAGCTTTGATATTATTTTGCGAGGTACGTCGTAAGAGAGTGATACACTCTTTACGCGCAGGTAGCTGCCGTCCTCTACAAAGTAGCTTGAGTTTTTGATGTTCCATCCGGCTTTCGGCACATTTGTTATCTGTCCCGGTACGCGCCAGCGGTCGAGCACTTTGGTGCTCTGGTTCTTTCCGTCATACATACCTTCTGTTTCCATTCTCGAAACGTTGTAGATGTCGTTGCCTACGCTTCCCTGCAGAAGTATGTTGAGGTTGAAACCTTTCCATGAGAAGTTGTTTGTGAGACCGAAAGTGAAGTCAGGGTTCGGGTCGCCTATATATGTACGGTCAGATGCCGATATCACACCGTCCTTGTTCACATCCTTATATATCATGTCACCTGTCTCAGGATCGACGCCTTCAGCCACGTATCCGTAGAAGCTGCCGAGCGGACGTCCCGGAACGTTTCTAACAACATAGTCGTTTACATAGTCTGTTGTCATGGCGCTGTAGTAAACCTGTGTGAGTCGCAGACTCTCCAGTTTGTTCTTGTTGAACGATATGTTGAAGTCGGTATCCCATGAGAATTTGCCTTTCATATTGACAGACTTCAATGTGATTTCCCAACCTTTGTTCACCATCGTTCCGCCGTTATAGTTGAGTGTACGTGCAGGAGCGCTTCCGGCAGGAAGGGTGATGGTCATAAGCATGTCGCTTGTCCTCTTGTAGTACCAGTCGATGTAGAGCATCAGTCGGTTGTTGAACATCGTGAGGTCAAGACCTATGTCTGTCTGAGATGTTGTTTCCCATGTCAGCTCAGGGTTGCTCAGGGTGCTCTGTGTGCGTGTAGGCACGGCGTTGGTATCGAATCCTTCTCCGAACCACTGCACACGGTTGATGCTGTAGGATGCGAGATAGCTGTAGTCGCCCAGTCCGCTTTGGTTACCGGTCTGTCCCCAACCGCCACGGAGTTTCAAGTCGTTGATCCACTCGATGTCTTTCATGAACGGTTCGCTTGATATACGCCATGCGCCTGAGAATGAAGGGAAGTATCCCCATCTGTGTCCCGGTGCCAGCTTCGAGCTGCCATCGGCACGTATGTTGGCTGTGAAGAGATATCTGTCGTTCCAGTTATATTGCAGACGGGCGAAGTATGAAAGTATTGCCCACTCAGACGCAGAGCTTCCTGTTCCGGTCCAAGAAATCTTGTTGGCTGCGTTAAGTGTCTGGAACAAACCGTCGGCATAGTTGGAGCCGTCGATGTAGTTGTTGCTGTATTTGCTTGCTGTCCATGACGAACCTGCCATCACGTCCAGTCCGTGCAGTCCGAAATCCTTTTTCCAGTTGAGCACATTATCAAACACCCATACGCTGCTTATGGAGCGTCCGTCGTGTCCTTTTCCGTAGTTGTCACGTCCGTTTGTAGTCTGCTTTGGATCGAGAAATTGTGTCTCTATGCCCTGAAGTCTGTCGAAAGAGAGTGACGATGTAAGGTTGAGTCCCTCCATGAACTTTATCGTAGCCTTACCTGTCGCGATGAGTCTGTTGTACGAAGACTTGTTGTTCTCTGTACGTGCGATGTTCTCGGCAGGGCTGGTTATGTTCACACCATAGAAGTTGTTGTAGTACTGTCCGGGGTTGTCAGGATCCCATACAGGTGCGTAGGTAGGAGTGTTTACGATGGATGTTACCACACCACCGCGGTTAGAGCCTGTTCCGCTTATGATGCCCGTACCTTTATAAGAATAGTCTGAGTAAGCTACGCTTGCGTTCACGCGCAACCATTTTCTGATGTCGTTCTCTACAGAGGCGCGGATGTTGTAGCGCTCGTAGCTCGATTTCTTTATCACACCGTTCTCACCGGTATATCCACCTGATATGAAGTAGCGCAGCTTGTCGTTTCCGTTGGTGACCGAGAGCTGGTAGTCCTGCACGTTACCCGTTCTGTAAACCTCGTCCTTCCAGTCGGTCTTGTCTGTCAGTCCGTCGGGAAGTTTCACGAGACCAATCTCGTCCATGAGTTCCTTATACTGGGCGGCATTCAGCGGATCCTGGTTGTCGCGTACCACATTGAGCGCATAGTGTGCGTTGAGCGATATGCGAGCTTCGCCTGCCTTGCCCTGTTTTGTGGTGATGATTACGACACCGTTGGCAGCGCGCGAACCGTAGATGGCGGCAGACGATGCATCCTTGAGTATCTGCATGCCCACGATGTCGTCGGCCGAAAGATAGTCGATGTCTGTCATAGGCACTCCGTCAACTACGTAGAGAGGGTCGTTGCTTCCGTTGAGAGAGGTGGTACCACGCACACGTATGGTAGGTGTGGCTCCCGGCTGACCGTTGGCCTGGCTGATGGTAACGCCCGCAGCCTTACCCTGCATGCCCTGTACGGCCGACACGATAGGACGTGTGTCGAGGTCTTTTGTCGAAACGGACGACACTGCCGTCGTAACATCCTTGCGCTGAACAGAACCGTAACCGATGGCTACGACTTCCTTCAGCATGTTGCTTTCTTCTTCCATCACAACCCTCATGCCGTCTGCGGCTTTCACATCCACGGTCTTATAACCTATATAAGTGATGCGAAGGCTTGAGCCTGGAGCGGCATTGATTGTGAAACGTCCGTCAACATTTGTTACGGCTTTTACATTTGTGTCGTCAGACACGGTTACAGTAGCTCCGATTATAGGTTCGTTGCTCGAATCCACAACCGTTCCTGTTATTTTCACATTCTGTGCCATTACGTTTATTGCAGCCATCAGGCATAGCATCAACGTGAGCGCACATCTGTGTGTGTAACGATGAAATGATGAATGTTGCATAAGTTTTAAAGTTTAGGTTGTTGCTTCTTTTTCTGCACAAATATAGAAAGTAAATTATTTGAATACAAGTATATAAAGGCAGTTGGTGGTGGTTTTATGGTGTATGAAAATATTAATCGTTTGGCTATCAGTACTTTATAATTTTTGATGTCTTATATTTTGGTGGTGATTTTCGACCGTATGTATATAGCTTAAAAATATGTTTAAAACATTTTTTACAATATAAAAACAATGTATCCGCGTTGTTTTTATAACATTAAAATATTATTTTTGTGTCTGAAATATATATAGTCTGACCGATGAAAAAAATATTGATGATAATGTTTTTCGGCGTATTGTATATGTGTGCGGAGGCAAGACCGTCGGCTACCGATTCTCTGATAAAAAGACTTGACAAAGCCGTTGAGAACTCCGACCGATACATACACATACACGAAGAAAGGATAAACCTGCTGAAAGAGCGCCTGGCCGACACACGTGTGCCCGCCAGATGCTATAACATATCAATGTCGTTGTATGGCGAATACTCCTCTTTTCAGAACGACTCCGCGATAGCTCATCTCGGAAAGGCGGCCGACTACGCCGGCCGTATGGGGCGTGAGGATCTGGCGGAGCGATGCAACACTCTTATCGTGAAGCAGCTCTCCGTGGCCGGATTCTATGCCGAAGGACTCGCCCGACTGTTCAGAATAGACAAGCGGAAGCTCGGAAAGAAGTATATACGCGACTATTACATCGCCGCCAACCACATATACGGCGAGCTGGGTTCATACAGTCTGAACCCCAAGACAAAGCAGGTATATTATGATAAGTGCGACATTTACAGGGACTCGCTCTATCTCTACACCACCGGACACGACGAGATATGGTATGAGAAAAAGATAAACGACCTCATCAATGCGGGAAAATACAAGGAGGCGCTTGCCGTGAGCGACAGACAGATGCGCCAGTTCAAGAAATACACAAAGGAGTATGCCATGCCCGCCTACTGCCGTCAGCTCATCTACAAGAAAATGGGTCAGCGCGACAGCATGATGTACTGGCTGGCGGTGTCTGCCATCTGCGACATAGAGAATGCCGTGCGCGACCAGGCGTCGCTGTGGACACTCGCGGGCGAACTGAGCGACAGCGGCGACGTGAACAGGGCATACAGCTACATATCGCTGGCGTGGAACACCGCGCAGAAGTTTGGAACGCGCATACGTAGCTGGCAGATATCGCCGCTGCTGAGCAACATAGACAAGAACGTGCAGGACATATCGGTGGCAGAGAACCGCCGGCTCACGCTGCTCGTCACCGTCGTAAGCCTGCTCGCTGTGATGCTCGTCTTGTCGCTGCTGTATGTCATGAGGCAGCGCAAACGCATAGCCGTGGCGCGCAACGAGCTGCGGACGGTGAACGACAAACTGTCTGTCACCATAAAGAAACTGAAGGACGCAAACATCGAACTCACCGACATCAACCACAAGCTGGACGAGAGCAACCACCTGAAGGAGGAATACATAGGACAGTTTTTCGGCATCAGCGCGAAGAACATAGACAAGCGCGAGGACATGCGCCGCGAGATAACGCGCATGCTGAAGAACAAGGATTACGCCGCGCTTGCCAACTGGTCTAAATCCACCGAACTGAAGGAGAAGGACCTGAACGACTTCTTCGCCACGTTCGACAGCGTGTTCCTGTATCTCTTCCCCGACTTCGTGGAGCAGTTCAACTCGCTCCTCAGAAAGGAAGAACAGATACGTCTGTCGAGCCCGACGCGGCTGAATACTCCGCTGAGAATATACGCACTTGTGCGGCTCGGTATAACCAACAGCCAGAAGATAAGTGAATATCTGCACCACTCGCTCAACACAATATATAATTACAGGGCGCGCATGAGGAACGCCGCCGCATGCGACCGCGACGAGTTCGAGCAGAAGGTGAAGGAGCTCGGACGCATAAAATGACGGTGATGAGGTTTGATGCTGTTCATCATGAAGCCTCGAACGGCATTGAGAGAGTATGTCCGGGGCGCGGAGAAGGTAAGTTTCAGGCCCTTGAACGGTGCGTATCATAGTCTCTGCCCGAACGTTTCATAATTTCGGGCAGTCCATGACGCGGTATGCGGAATACGGCATATCAGTGTTTTCAGAGGAAACTCAAGGGGTGTACTTACAATTTTTCTTGACAAAATTTTGACAAAATATTTTCTCGAAAGAGATGTAAATGAATGTTAAATACAGCATTATGACGCCCGTTTTGCTATGTATCGCCTTTCGATATACCCCATATCATAGTCCGAAAAGATGCATTTTGCTTTCCGATATTGCCCATTTCGTGGTGCGAAATAGCCTATTTTAGGGTGCGATATGGTGCTTTTCAGCCTCCGAAACAGGCCATTTTGCAAGCCGAAATGGTGCTTTTTGCAATGTGAAGAAATACCATTTAAACATAAATCATTGATATTCAGTATATTATAAAAAAGCTCTTGTTTTTCGCGTATTTGCTCCCGATGAAGAGTATGTCCGCAAATACGCGCTTATTTTTCGGGGTATAGTGGGAAACTGAGAGGGAAAAATAGGAATCAGGTTATAAATTGAAAGTTGCCCGTATAGGTATAATCCAAATCGGTCATTAGAATACGGACTGAAAGCATGAACGCATAAAATATATAAAATATATTCGGTCTGATGACCGATTCGGGTTTAATCCAAACCGGTGGTCATGTGTCATGTGATTTTATTTCTATTGCCTGTCGGTCAGCCATATATATTTATCGAAGGTGTGGCGGGATATAGAGAGATGATGTATCGGGCGGACCGGCGGCGGGAGAATGGTATATGCAGTGCGTGAAATGAGTATGGTGTAAAGTAAATATCTGCTGTCAGACGACCAGTATGGGTTCTGTCTCTACAGCAGAAGACGATGCATATATGTAATTAACGCAGATGTTTTTATTGAAACTGATACGCAATCAGAATCTATATCTGACCGTAATTATGTCTTGCATCGTCTGTCTGACGG
>ULPL01004950.1_pt1 | contig 15813 bp, 18 predicted proteins | sample 1953481 | NCBI WGS metagenome assembly ULPL01 (sample SAMEA4835628, study PRJEB28245) | human gut metagenome | biome: gut microbiome; material: fecal sample | place: Denmark | collected 2008 | reverse complement strand
CGAACAAACCGTCGGCTGAGCCGGCGGTTTTGATTTATAATTTTATTTGCGATGCTTTTTCTGCTTTTAGCAACAATTTTTCAATCTCTCTTAATTCTTTCCAGCGTTTGCGTTCTTGTATTTTGCAATTTCGTTGTTTGGTAATCGTTTTAATCTTTCGTTTGCTTTGTGCCATTTTTCAAGTGCACCGCTTCTTGCTAATTGCAAAATTCTTAATTCGGTTAATATAGCCATTTTTTTACCTCCATCTTGAAAATATATTTAAATTTTGTTATTCTTTAATTAGCAGGCGGCGCTTGAACCGCCGCCTGTGAACCAAACTAATTTATATTAGTTTAGTTTTTCGTGTTGCCGCTGGCTTTTTGGCTGGCGGCTTTTGCGTTCTTTAGAACGTTTTTACCTATCCACGGCGCTGCCGCCGTTGGAACCTTCGGAACAGCTACAAGCGCAGCTGGCCGCCTTGAAAGTTACCTCGCAGAATCAGGAAGCCTTATTGCAGAATGCAGAGAAATTATCGAAAGCATTGGAAAAGACACAGGCGAAGAAAGCACTGAACGAATACGCGGTACTGATAGATGATTTTAACGGTATTGCAGGCGTTGCTTACGGCAGATACTTCCGCATCGGCGAGAGCAGCCGTTATATCGGCGCGCGTGCTTCTTATAATTGGGATGATAGCCAGTTCGGATTATGGGTGTCTGTTTTAGCATAAAAAGAAAGCCCTGTTGCTAATTATGCAACAGGGCTTGTTGTATATTCATACTATTTCAGCACGCGATATACAAAATACCTTTTTTATTTTGAAAAAAGTTTTTCCGTGAAAATGGTGGAGATGAGGGGAGTCGAACCCCTGTCCGAAAATATTGCAATATGACTTTCTCCGAGCGCAGGCGTCATTTTATTATTCGCTTCCGTGCCACCTGACGGCGGGCTGCCCGGTTGCTATCCCAAAAGGTTTCCCTTAAAGGCTCAGGGAAAAGCCATTAAAGTATCCTGCTGTTGGCGTCCAGAGCATTTCCGCAGGAAAGAAACGCAAGGACGTAGCATTAAGCTGCTAAAGCGTAATCGTTTTTAGCGTTTATTTTTAAACGTCCGCCGTTTAACGTGCTGACGGAAACACGGCTCGCTTATCATACCACACCTATCCCCGTCGAAACCAGTACATCCCCGTGATAAGTGTAATTTATTAAAATATTATAGCATAACTGTTACAAAATGTACAACTAAAATTATAAAATAATCTTTCGTTAAAACAATTTGCCCTTTGCCTTTTATTTTTATATGCAGAAGTGTATAATATAATTATATAACTACTATTAAAAAAGGAGAATGAACAATGAAGGAATACACTCTTCCGTATGGCAGCGGCTGCCAGAAGGTAATGCTGCCGGAAGAACATATATTGTACGATATTCATGGCAATAAGGCGTCCGTTGCCGGTGATATTAAAGATGCTACGCTTAATGCGCTGCGCAGCCCGGTTGAAAGCGCTCCGCTGAAGGACGTTGTGCAAAAAGGCGATAAGGTTGCCGTTATTGTAAGCGATATTACTCGCCTTGTGCGTACTGCCGATTTTCTGCCTGTTGTTATTGATGAAATTAATGCAGGCGGCGTGCCTGATGAAGATATCACTATTGTTGTTGCAACAGGCACGCACCGTGCCCATACGCCGGAAGAAGATGTGCTGGTTTGCGGGCAGGATATTGTGAACCGCATTAAAATTCATCAGCATGACTGCCGCAATAACGCAGAACTGGTTGACCTTGGCGTTACCAGCCGCGGTACGCCTGTTTTAATTGATAAAACCGTGGCAGAAGCTGATAAAATTATTATTACCGGCGCCGTGTCGCTGCACCCGATGGCAGGCTTTGGCGGCGGGCGCAAAGCTGTTATGCCGGGCGTAAGCGGCCACGCTACCATTATGCACAACCACGCTATGGCACTGGCAGATGAAGTTGGTGCAGGCTGCAATCCGCTGTGCGAAACAGGCGTTTTGGAAAATAACCCGCTGCACGAGGATATGACGGAAGTATGCGCAAAAATTAACCCTGCGTTTTTGGTAAACATGGTATTCAGCCCCGAAGGCGACCTGCATGAAGTTGTTGCCGGGCACTGGTATAAAGCGTGGGAAAAAGGCTGCCATGACCTTTTGGCAATGGCAGGCGTACATATTAAAGAGCAGGCAGATGTCGTTATTGCTTCGGCAGGCGGCAGCCCGAAAGATATAAACCTGTACCAGAGCTGCAAAGCCCATATGAACGCTGTTTTTGCGGTAAAACCCGGCGGCTATTTAATTTTGACGCTTGATTGCCCCGATATTAAAGAACCTGCCATTTTTACAGACTGGTTCTCCAAATCCGATATTCTCAGCTTTGAAAAAGAAGTGCGCGCCGATTTTTCCATTCCGGCGTTTGTGGCATTTAAAACAAGATGCATTGTAAATTCGCTGCATACTTATCTTGTAACAAGGCCGGAAAACTTTGAATTTGTACGTGCTACCGGGCAGATTCCCGTGGCTTCGCTTGAAGAAGCGTGGAATATGGTGCAGGCTGACCTTGCTGAAAAAAATAAAAAAGACTATACAATTACCGTTATGGGGCATGCCTCGGCAACGCTCCCTATTTTGGACAAGTGAGGAAGCATGAAGGAATATAAGCTGAAATACGGCAAAGGCGAGCAAAGCGTAATGCTTGATGAAAGCAAAGTTTTGCAGATTATCGACGCCGCGCCGGGTGAAAAAATAACCAATTTAAAAAAGGCTGTGCTGGATGCCGTCCGCAATCCTGTCGGTTCTGCGCCGCTGCGCGAAGTAGTAAAGCAGGGCGATAAGGTAGTAATTCTGGTAAGCGACATAACACGCGCGTGGACGAGAACGAGCGAGTATCTGCCTATTGTAGTGGAAGAACTTAACAACAGCGGCATACCGGATGCGGATATTTCCGTTATTGTTGCGGCAGGAACGCACAGGGCCAATACAGACGAAGAAAAGAAAATTATTGTTGGCGAAGATTTGTATAACCGCTTGAAAATTTATGACCATGATGCTTACGATATGGATAAAAACGTGTATCTTGGCACAACAAGGCGCGGTACGCCGGTATACCTTGACAAGCGCGCCGTTGAAGCAGACAAGGTAATTTTAACAGGCGGAATTACACCGCATTTGTTTGCCGGTTTCGGCGGCGGGCGCAAAAGTGTGCTGCCTGGCATTGCAGCTGCCGAAACAATTAACCATAACCATGTTATGGCGTTAAGCGATGCGATTGGCGGCGGCATAAACCCGGATACCTGCCTTGCCAAAACATGGGATAACCGCGTAAGCGACGATATGTGCGATGCAACGGCACTTTTGAATCCCTGCTTTCTGGTAAATGCCATTATGGATGCTGACGGCGATTTTTACGCTGTTGCCGCCGGCCATTGGCACGAAGCATGGCTGGAAGGCACACGCATTGTAACTAAACAGCAAGGTGTAAAAGCCAAAGCCAAGGCCGATATTGCAATCAGCAGCGGCGGCGGTTTTCCGCGTGACATGAACCTGTATCAGGGAATGAAGGCTTATGTGCCTGCGGCCATGGCATTAAAAGAAGGCGGCGTTATTATTGCAGTCCTGGAATGTGAGGATATTGCCGAACCGCCGGTATTTTTCAACTGTTTCCATTATGACGATTTAAAACAGATGGAGCAGGATGTGCGCGATGGTTTCAGCATTCCGTTTTATGTAGCCTTTTATACCTGCTGCCTTGCTGAACGTTTTACCATAATTTTGGTAACCAAGCCGGAAAACTTTGAAAAAGCACGCAAAACGCGCGCCGTACCGGTAGCAACCTTGCAGGAAGCAATGGCAATGGCTGAAAAAATTGTCGGCAGGGAAGATTATACCGTCAATATTATTCCGCACGGCATGGCAACCATTCCGTTTTTTGATTAATGTTTGCAATTTTTTTAATATAAATGCTTTTTAGGGGAAAGGAAGATGATTATGGCATTAAAAAATTTTAAATTTGGTTTTGGTGACGGTTTTCAGGAAGTTGCACTGCCGGAAGAACACATTCTGCAGGTAATTGAAGGCAACGAAAGCGAAAAAATTACTGACGTAAAAGCGGCAGTTTTAAAAGCAATGCGCGAGCCTATTAACAGCAAACCTTTGCAGCAGTGCGTTAACAAGGGCGAAAAAGTAGCAATTGTTGTAAGTGATATTACCCGCCTTGTGCATACAGACCAAATTCTCATTCATATTGTTAATGAACTGAATCTTGCAGGCATTCCCGATGAAGATATCAGCATCGTGGTTGCGCAGGGCACGCACCGTCCGCAAACACACGAAGAAGACGTAATTGTCTGCGGGCAGGAAGTAGTAGACCGCATTAAAATTTATCAGCACAGCAGCAAAGAATCAGTCTGCGTGCATGTAGGCGATACTCCGCGCGGAGTGCCGGTATGGATTGACAAGCATGTAACCGACGCCGATAAAGTAATTTTAACCGGCGGTATTACCGTACATCTGCTTGCAGGTTACGGCGGCGGCCGCAAAAGCATTCTTCCGGGCGTTGCCAGTGAAGAAACCATTCAAAAACACCATTCTCTGGCACTTGCTGATGAATTTGGCGGCGGCGTGTATCCCGGCGTTTGCACTGCTAATATCGAAGGCAACCGTTTCCACGAAGAACTTTGTGCTGCCTGCGAATTTATCAACCCGTGCTTTTTGGTAAACAACGTGCTTGATAATGACGGTGATTTTGCCAAAATCGTTGGCGGCCACTGGTATGATGCATGGCTGGAAGGCACTAAAGAAGTATTAAAAATTCAGGGCGTTAAAGCCAAGGGAAAAGCAGATGTGGTAATTGCTTCTCCGGGCGGTTTCCCGAAAGACATTAACCTGTATCAGGGCAGCAAAACTTACGATACTTCCGCACTTGCACTTAAAAAAGGCGGCATTTTAATTGCGGCTCTTGAAGCGCGTGAAATTAATGACCCGCCTGCATATATGGAAAGCTTCCGCTTTGATAATTTAACGGATATGGAAAAAGCCTTGCGTGAAGAATTTTCCATTCCTTTCTATGTAGCTTTTGTACTGGCAAGCCTGTGCCACGAAAATACCGTTTACCTTGTAACCAAACCCGAAAACTTTGAAGCTGCAAGAAAAACAGGGCAGATTCCGGTTGCAACCATTGAAGAAGCATGGCAGCTGGCGCAGGAAAAATTAAAAGCTGAAGGCAAAACCGATTACACCATTAATGTAATGCAGCATGCGGCCAACACCGTGCCTATGATTGAAGAATAAAACTCATATAAGTTACAAAACTTAGTTACAAAACCGTCGTACAAATATGTATGGCGGTTTTTGTTTTATAATTTTTAAAATAAAAAATTCCTAATGCAAGCCTTAAAAACTTACATTAGGAATTGACAGTTATTATAATCAGTTAAAGCCAAGCATCAAACCAATATGGTAAACCGTAAAGGCTGCCAGCCAGGCAACGCATATTTCGTAAGCCATAATGGCAATAGTGGCAATTCCGGAGTTCATTTCACGCTTTATTGCTGCAAGCGCTGCTACGCAGGGTGGGTAGAGCAGGGCAAAGGTTAAAAAGCTGAGCGCCGTAAGCGGGGAGAAAAGGTTCTGCAATGCGCTGCCGGTAAGCTCATCGCCGCTGCCGGTAAGAACGGAAAGCGTGCTTATAACAACTTCTTTAGCCGTAATGCCGGTAATTAATGCCGTTGCCGCACGCCAGTCGCCAAAGCCAAGCGGAGCAAAAACAGGTGCTATAAAAGAACCGATTTGGGCAAGCATGCTGTTGGCTGGGTTTTCTACCATGTAAAAGCGCGTATCAAAACTTTGCAGCAGCCAGATAACAATGCTTGCAAGAAAGATAATGGTAAAAGCCCTGTGCAGAAAGTCTTTGGCTTTACTCCACATATGCAGGCCGATGCTTCTTGCGGTAGGCAGGCGGTAAGCTGGCAGTTCCATTACAAACGGAACAGGCTGGCCGTTAAATACAAAGGCTTTTAAAAGCAGGCCAGATAAAATAGCAATTAAAATGCCTGTCAGGTACAGGTACATCATTACCTGCGCACGGTTTTCGGCAAAGAAAGCCGCGATAAAAACGCCGTAAACCGGAAGTTTGGCGCTGCACGACATGAAAGGCGTTAAAATAATTGTTATTTTGCGGTCACGCTCGCTGGCAAGAGTGCGTGTTGCCATAATTGCCGGTACGCTGCAGCCAAAGCCGATAAGCATTGGTACAAAAGATGAACCGGAAAGCCCGATTTTACGCAGCAGCATATCCATTACAAAGGCAATGCGCGCCATATAACCTGTATCTTCCAAAAGAGAGAGGAAGAAGAAAAGCGTTACGATAGTTGGCAAAAACGAAAGTACGCTGCCAACGCCGGTAAATACGCCGTCGATAATAAGCGAGTGAATAGGCGCACTGACATTGGCTGCTGTTAAACCTGCGTCAGCTGCATCCGTTACGGCGGCAATGCCAAGCTCCAGCAAGTTGCTTAATTCTGCGCCTATAACATCAAAGGTAAGCCAGAATACCGTAAACATTGTTAAAAGGAAAATAGGTATGGCCAGGTATTTATTTGTTAAGTAGCGGTCCATTTTTACAGAACGCTTCTGGGCAACGCTTTCATCGGGCTTATGCACGGTCTGGCTGCACAGTTCTTCAATATAGGTGTAGCGCATATCCGCTAAAGCAGCTTCTTTATCCGTATCGGCTGCGGATTCAAGCTCTGTAACAAAGTGCCCTATAATATCCTGTTCGTTCTCCGTTAATTCCAGTTCTTTGGTTAACAGGTCATCGCCTTCAATGAGCTTTGTTGCCGAAAAACGCAGCGGCAAGCCTTTTTTGCGTACTTTGGGTTCAATTAAATGGGCGATGGAATGAATTGCCATATGTGCCGGGCCGGAGCAAAAATCAAGGCGCTCCGGCAGCTGATGAGTTTCAGCGGCGTTTTTTGCGCGGCGGATAAGTTCATCAACACCCGCACCTGAATTGGCCGTTATTGGAATTACCGGTATGGTGAGTTTTTTCTCAAGCGTTTTAATATCAATGCTGCCGCCACTTGCCTGCAATTCGTCCATCATATTAAGGGCAATTACCATTGGTGTATTAAGCTCTATAAGCTGTAATGATAAATACAGGCTGCGTTCAATATTGGTAGCATCAAGAACGTTAACAATAACATCCGGCTTGTTGCGCAAAAGCAAATCGCGCGTAACAATTTCCTCGGAGGTATAAGGCGAAAGGGAATAAATACCGGGAAGGTCAATAACGGTAATGTCCTTATCCTTCAGCAAAATGCCTTCTTTTTTCTGCACCGTTACGCCGGGAAAATTGCCAACATGCTGGTTGCTGCCGGTAAGATAGTTAAAAAGCGTGCTTTTGCCGCAGTTCTGGTTTCCTACAAGTGCAAATGTAAGTTTCATGCTTCCTCCGGCTGCACGGTAATTTTTTTAGCGTCATCCAGCCTCAGGGTCAGCTCGTAGCCGCGCAGAAAAATTTCAATAGGGTCGCCTAAAGGCGCTCTTTTACGCACCATAACCCTTGTTTTGGGGGTCAGCCCCATATCTAAAAAGCGGCGGCGCAAAATGCCTTCACCGCCAACTGTAATAATCGTGGCTTTTTGCCCGATAGCCAGATTATTTAAAGTAATAGCTTCCATATTTAATTTTCTCCTTTGATTACTTATGACTAACTGCAAATTTATTATATCACTACCAAAACTCATTAGCAATCAAATAAAAGTTTTTAAAATTTTTAAATAACTAAAGATAATAAACGAAAAACATTATTTATTAAAAACACACGTGAATGATAAGCAGGCGCTTACTGAAAAAAGCTGTAATTTAAAAGGAAAAACCGCTCATACGTGAAAAAATAGTAAACTTGCTTGACAAGATTTCTTTTGGGTATATAATTGTAATTGAGAATGAGTTTTGTTAGAAGGGAGAGGCAGAATGAAACGTAATACTATTCAAAGACAGCTTGTTATTGCTGCAGTACGCTTCCTGGCGGACCATCCCACGGCTGACGAGGTTTATGAACGCATAACCATGGAATATCCCGATATCAGTAAGGGAACGGTGTACCGCAACCTTAACTCGCTTGTGGAAAGCGGGCTTTTAAACAAGGTTTCCGTACCCAGCGGCGCAGACAGGTTTGACCATATGCTTACCAAGCATTATCACATAAAATGTTCCCATTGCGGGAAATTTATGAATGTAGAGAATATGGATTACATGGAAGACCTTGACGAAAAGGTTGCCGCAGTAACCGGCTTTAAAATGCAGAGCCATGATATTGTTTTTAATGGATTGTGCCCCGATTGCCAGAAGCTTGAGGCAAAAGAAGCACAATAAGTGCAGAAGCACAAATAAAATTTATTTTATGGAGGTATGAACAATGGAATTTAAAGGAAGCAGAACCGAAGCAAATTTGCAGGCAGCATTTGCCGGTGAATCTCAGGCAAGAAACAAATATACCTATTATGCAGGTATTGCAAAAAAAGAAGGCTACAATCAGATTGCCAATATTTTTGAAGAAACCGCAGGCAACGAAAAAGAACATGCCAAAATCTGGTTTAAACTTTTAACCAGCGGCGGCGTAGCTCACAGCAGCCTGCCCGATACTTTAACCAACCTTAAAGACGCAGCAGCAGGCGAAAACTATGAATGGACCGAAATGTATGCCGAATTTGCCAAAGTAGCAAAAGAAGAAGGCTTTGATTATATTGCCATGCTGTTTGAAGAAGTTGGCAAAATTGAAAAAGAACACGAAGAACGCTACAATGCACTGGTTGCTAACATTGAAAATGACCGTGTATTTAAACGCGAAGAAAAACAGGTTTGGATTTGCGGCAACTGCGGCCATATTGTAATTGCTGAAAAAGCTCCGGAAGTTTGCCCTGTTTGCGACCATCCGAAAGCATATTTTGAACTGCGCAAAGTAAACTACTAATAGCTGAACGGTAAATAATCAGTCCCCGGTGGGAAAATCCTGCCGGGGATTTTTGTATTCTTTTAAAAACTTAACTTGCAAAGTGTTTTTTATAATGCTATGATGAAAATGGTTTGTTTAAGGAGGCAGTTTATGCAAATAAGCCATATTACTTTTATTGTACACGATATTGAACGTACAACAGTTATGTTGCAGCTGCTGTTTGATGCTAAAGTTATATACGACAGCGGCAAGAATACTTTTTCGCTGTCGCAGGAAAGATTTTTTGATATTGATGGTTTGTGGCTGGTGATTATGCAGGGGGAATCTTTAAAGGAAACAACCTATAACCACATAGCTTTTAAAATTGATGAAAAAGAATATGATGAATATAAAAAACGTATTGAAACTCTTGGCTTAACCTTTAGGGAAGGGCGCAGCCGTATAGAAGGAGAAGGGCGTTCTTTGTATTTTTATGATTATGACAATCATCTTTTTGAGCTGCATACCGGTACGCTGGCAGAGCGCTTAAAAAGTTATAATGATTATAATGAACAACACGGAAGGGTTTAAATATGATTTTAATTGCTTGTGCCGATGACAATTTAGGTATGCTGTTTAATGCGCGCCGCCAAAGTATGGACAGAGTTTTGCGCAGCCGTTTGCTGGAACGCTGTAAAGGCTGCAATCTGTGGATGAACGCATACAGCCGCGGACAGTTTGATGAAACTGCTGAAAGCATAACCGTTGATGAAGATTTTATGACAAAAGCAGGCAGTGATGATTATTGCTTTGCCGAAAATATCAGTGTTAAGCCTTATGAAAAAGAAATACAGAAAATTATTTTGTACAGGTGGAACCGGGTTTACCCGGCAGATTTATATTTTGACATTGATTTAAAAAACTGGCACCTTAAAGAGAGCAATGATTTTGCCGGTTCATCCCACGATAAAATTACGGAGGAAATTTACGTAAAATGAGAAAAATATTTGCTGTAATTTGTTCTTTAATGCTGGCTGTAAGCCTTGTTTTAAGCGGCTGCGGGCAAAAAGGCAGCAATGCCGCCGCACCGGCAGGCAGTTCCGTTAACGCCGCCGGTATTGCTTCTGTACCTGCGTACAGCGGCAAGCCCTTTATTGCAATTAACGGCAATAAACCAAATTTTACCGACTCTGATTTAACCGAAAAATCATTTGAAAAATACAGCCCGCTGGATAGTTTAAAACGCTGCGGCACGGCGTTTGCAAATGTATCCAAAGAAACTATGCCTAAAGAAAAGCGCGGCAGCATTGGCCAGGTTAAACCAAGCGGCTGGCAGACGGCAAAATACGATTTTGTTGACGGCAAATATCTTTATAACCGCTGCCATTTAATCGGCTATCAGCTTACGGCTGAAAATGCAAACGAACGCAATTTAATAACCGGAACGCGCTATATGAATGTGGATGGCATGCTGCCGTTTGAAAATATGGTGGCCGACTATATTAAAGAAACAGGCAACCACGTTTTATACCGTGTAACGCCGGTGTTTAACGGCAGTAACCTTGTGGCCTCAGGAGTACAGATGGAGGCAATGTCCGTAGAGGATAAGGGTGCAGGCATAAGCTTTAATGTTTTCTGTTATAATGTACAGCCGGGCGTGGAAATTAACTATGCAGACGGCAAAAGCAAACTGGCAGAAGGGCAGCAAACGGCAAAAACTGCCGGCAATAAGCCAAAAGTATGCCCAACTGCCGATGATTACGCAGTACAAAGCTATGTGTTAAATAACGGCAGCAAAAAGTTTCATAAACCTGATTGCAGCGGCGCAGAAAAAATAAGCGCTAAAAATAGGGAAAACTTTAAAGGACGGCGTTCCGAATTAATCAGCAAAGGCTACAGCCCGTGCGGAATTTGCAAGCCTTAACCGGAGGTTAATTAATGGGATTAGTAGATGATTATTTATCGGCCTATAAAGTAGGCAAAAAAGAGCAGATGGCGGCACGCATGGCGTTTTTTATCAGCGGGTTTGCGGTTGCCACATGGGCGCCAATGATACCGGCAGTTAAAGATAAACTGCAAATTGGTGCCGATGTATTAGGCATGCTGTTATTAAGCATCGGCATCAGCGCTTTTATTTTTATGCCGCTGGCAGGTATGTTAAGCCGCAGTTATGGCTGCAAAAAAGTGCTGCGTACCGCTATTGCCGTTATGGCAGCGGATTTGATAATTTTATCACTGCTTGGCAATATTTGGGGCTTTCTGGTATTTCTTGCGGTTTTTGGCGCGGCAATGGGCTGCATAGACGTTAATATGAACCTTAATGCCGTTATTGTAGAAAATGCTTCTAAAAAGCGTATGATGAGCGGCATGCACGCCTTATGGAGCGTTGGCTGCTTCGCCGGTGCAGGTTTATTCAGCCTTTTGGCCAAAGCTGGGCTTGGCATAACAGTTATTGCCGCCATACACAGCCTTATAGTAATAGTGTTTACGGTAATTTACAGCCGCCACTTTTTAAACTTTAAAGGTGCTGGCAACGAAAAGCCAATTGCTGTTCCCAAAGGCATAGTAGTGTTTTTCGGCGTGCTGGCGTGCATAACATTTTTGGGTGAAGGTGCAGTTATGGACTGGAGCGGCGTTTTGCTTACAGAAGTAAAAAATACCGAGCTTTCGCTTGCAGGCGTAGGCTATGCCGTTTTTTCGGTAGCAATGCTGTGTATGCGCCTTTTGGGCGATAAAATAGTAGCCGTGCTCGGCGAAGAAAAAACATTGGTTTTTGGCAGTATTATCGGCGCCATTGGCTTTTTAAGCGTTATCTTTTTGGAAAACTTTTATGCAATTCAGCTTGGGTTTGTACTTATGGGATTAGGGCTAGCCAATATAGTGCCAACAATTTATTCACTGACAAAATACCAGAAAGTTATGCCCATTAACGCAGCTGTAACGGCAATAACAAGCATGGGTTATACCGGCGTAATTTTAGGGCCGGCAGTTTTAGGCTTTGTTGCACACGGTTTCGGCATAACGCAGGTATTTTACCTGCTGGCGGTTTTGCTTGCCGCACAGGCCGTGGCCGTTAAATATTACTTTGCCAAAATGGGTTAGAAGATTGTTTAAAACTTTAAAGTTTAGTATAATTAAATAAAGTATAACAAGGAGCGGCAAAGATTATGGGCTGTGTAATCATCAGGCAGGCAATCAAGCAGGCGAAGCGGCGTTATAACTTAAGGCCGGAACTTTGTTATGCACTTAATATTAATAATAAAATTAACGGACGCTTTGCTGTTTATGCTTAACGCAGACAGCGGGGTGTCCTTTTGTATTTTGGTGCAGGCTGTTTGAAAGGGGAAGGCCTTATGAACGATTTACTTAAAAAGATTGTGGAATGGAATGAAGCAAATGAATATCAAAAATGTGTTGATGCCATTGAAGCCATACCGGAAGAAGAACGCGGCTATGAACTGACTGTGCTTTTGGGCAGGGCTTACAGCAATTTGGGCGTGCTTGGCGATAATAATTCCAAGGCAAACGAGGATGGCGTGGATATATTTTTGCTGGAAAAAGCCGTAAATATTTTTGAAAGTGTGCGCCTGCAAGGTCTGGACGACTGGTATTGGAACTGCCGTATGGCTTACGCCCTGTGGATGACATCCGGGCGCGAGCTGGAAGCGCTGGCCTATGCACGCAAATGGCAGCAGTTAAAACCTGATGACGAAGACGCGGCAAATTTAATTAAAACTATCGAAGAATATATTGAAGAAAATTACCGAGAACCGGAAGTTTACAGTTTTGAAGAGATGCAGAGTGTTGGGGCGCATATTGAAAAATATTTCGGCAAGTACGGCAGCGTAATGCACGAATTGGCATCGCCTGATATTCACGTGGATATTTATGTTATCCCGCCACGGGCGGAACACGAATATTATACGTTGGTAACCTGCGGCATGGGTGCGCATAAAATGGAAGTGCCTGATGAGCTGAAAAACGAACAATTGGAACGTGCCGAGCTTTTAATTAACCTGCCGGCCGGTTGGCAGCTTGACGAAGAATCACTAAAGGACGAAAAGTGGTACTGGCCTATACGCTTTTTAAAATTTATGGCGCGCAGCCCTGTTAATAACGGAATGTATTATGATTGGGGCTCAACGCTTGAATTTGACGATATTACCAGCTTTGATGAGAGTACAAAGCTGTGTTCGGCTGTTGTTTTAAGCCCCGGTGTTTTTGGCGAAGCAAGTTATGCCTGCACGCTTCCAAATGGCGATGCAGTAAATTTTTATCAGGCAATACCGCTTTATAAAGAAGAACTTGATTATAAAGTGGAAAACGGGATGGATAAATTATTGCAAAAATGCCCGGATGAAATTTTGGAAGTCATCAATCCCAATCGTTTAAACGCTGTTACTGATGCAGAAATATTAAATTATGATGACCGCGAAATGGACTGTGCCGCAGAGCATTTAAAACTGATACAGGAACATAATCTTTCGGTTGATGAACTGGCAGTATACAGCCATATGGCGGCATACCTGCGCTGGTGCATAAACCATAATTTAATGGGCGATGTTTTTTTGCAGCAGCACGGTGACGTGGCTATAAATGTAAAAAGCGGCAGCCATAAAGATTTGCGTACTTTTGTGCGTGATGAACTTGGAGGCAGGCTTATGATAATTGATTACAACTATAAAGGAGTATGTTTTGCCAACTGGTACAATACCGGCAACCGCAGCATGCCCTATGCTTTTATTAAAGATTTAAAAGCATACGCAAGAGAATATTTTAAAGGGCAAATGCCCTGCACAGAAGAAGCGGCATACCTGCTTTTGCCATGGGGCGACGAATATTGCCGGGCTGTTGAAAAAATTATTGAAGGACGTTTTGCCGAATGGCAAAAACTGTGCGGAGAAGAAAATGCTGTGCAGCCGTTTATTGATGAAAGCAATTTTAAAGAACTGCTGCCAGACTGGCAGGGAGCACGGCATTGCCGCATAAGTAAACGGATTATAAAAGACGGCTGTGCGGTAGGCTTTTGCTGCCGGGAGGAACCTGACAGCGATGATACAGGCTGGGACAGCGGCTGGTACTTTGAAGCTGGCGACGAGGATGAAGTTTATGCCGGTGAAGATGCAGAGTATGGCATTTACGATTTAAATACTATCTGCAATTTGTATCCGGAGCTTTTACCTTTGTTAAACAGCCCTTATGGTACTGCTTTTGAGCGCAATAAAAAGGGCAGACTGGTACAGATAAAGGACGAAGAGGAATAAAATGGATAAGGCTTTGACGGATTTTATAACCGAATACCGTGATTACATAACACTTTTTTACAGGCATTGTGCTTGTTGTTGGAGCAGTAAAAAACTGGAACTGGCTGTGTAACCCGGTCGGTAAGCCGGACGCACAGCTTTTAAGCCGCGGCATGTACCGGCTTATCTTTGGTGCGCTTGGTTTAATACTTATATTTTGCGGTGCAATGATGATATTTGGATGAATGGATAGATATATTTAATAAAATAGCTTGCACAAAATACTACTATATAGTATAATCCCGTACAGGAGGAATATGAATGGAAATTAAAGGCGGCAATTATGTTTCGCAGATTAAAAGGCTTAGCGACAGAATTTTAGAGCAGATTTTAGCGGAGAAAAACATTGATGCTTTTAACGGCGCTCAAGGGCGTATCTTATATGTTTTGTGGAGCAGGGATGGTATTTCTCTGCGCGAATTGGCAGATAAAACAGGCCTTGCGCCAACGACGCTTACAAGCATGGTTGACCGTATGGAGAAGGCAGGGCTTGTGTGCCGTATGCCCGATAAAAACGACCGCCGCAAAACCTTGCTGGCGCTTACCGCCAAGGCTAAAAATCTGGAGCAGGATTATAAAGCGGTATCCGATAAAATGTCCGAAATTTTTTACAAATGCTTTTCAGATGAAGAAATCCGCACTTGCGAGGCAATGCTTGCCAGAATTTTAGACAATATGAAAAAATTAGGTTAAACCTCCGATTGTTTACTGGAAAGGATGATTTATTATGACTAATGAATTAAGAACTTACCTTACTGAACAGGTAAACGCTTTAAAAAACGCACCTTCCTGCTGTGCAGAAGCCAAAGCAGTTTGCGCAGAATGGCTAGAAGCAGCCGGTACTGATAAAGAAGCAGAAATGACCAAAAAGCTTATTGCCGAAGTTGAAGCAGACATTATGCCTGTTGACGGTTTAATTGCTTTTGCAGGCAGCGAAGCAGGCGTTAAAGTTTTTGGAGAGGAAATGGCTAAAAACGTACTTGCACATGCCGAAGAAATTAAAAAGAACGGCGCAAAATTCTGCGATTGTCCGGCCTGCACTGCTTGTGCTGCCATTATCGCCAAAAAAGCTGAACTGTAATTTAACAGCGTAAATAGTAAAACAGCACTCCGAAAGTAAAATTACTTTTGAAATGCTGTTTGCTTTTACGTTGGTTTAGTTTTATTTTACGCTTTCGGCTCTTTCCAAAAAGCCGCGGATAATATCGCAGGATTTGGCGAATTTTTCTTTTTCGCTTTCGTCAAGTTCTACTTCTAAAATTTGTTCAAGGCCGTTTTTGCCGATAACGCAGGGCACGCCGGCGGCAACGTCTTTTTGCCCGTATTCACCGTTAAGGGCGGTGGAGCAGGGCCAGATAAGTTTCTGGTCGTGGAATATAGCCTTAATAAGCATTACGGCAACATTGGCAATGCCAAACTCTGTGCAGCCTTTGCCGTCAACTTCAATATCACCGGCGCGTTTAACCTGTTCCTGCAAATCATCAAGGTTAAGTGCGGCAAGCCTTGGGTTATTTTCGCGCATCTGCAAAAACGGAGTGCCGTTAATAAATATGCGCGACCACACAATAAAGCTGCTGTTG
>ULPL01041274.1_pt1 | contig 16044 bp, 15 predicted proteins | sample 1953481 | NCBI WGS metagenome assembly ULPL01 (sample SAMEA4835628, study PRJEB28245) | human gut metagenome | biome: gut microbiome; material: fecal sample | place: Denmark | collected 2008 | reverse complement strand
CCGTCGGCGAGCGCGGCGCGGATGGCATGACGCTTGCGGACCTTGCCGCGTGCTTCGATGAACCGGAAGAAAAACTGGTGGAAATGCTCGCCGTGCTCTGTGCGCGGGGAAAGCTCGTCGAGATCGCGCCGTCGCGCTATCTTACAGCGTCGGTGCTGGACGGGCTGTGGACGGACTGCGAGACGATGCTGGCAAAGTATCATCGCGAGCATCCGCTGCACGCGGGTATGCGCCTCGCCGAGGCGCGGCAGCGGCTTCTGCGCGGCAAAGCACGGGAAAATGCGGACGCGATCCTCGCCTGCTTTGCGCGCGAGGGAAAACTCACGCTGACGGCGGAGCACTGCGCGCTTGCGGACTTTTCCGTGCATCTGACCAAGCGGCAGAGCGCCATCCGGGAAGAGCTGCTGCGCACCTGCCGCGCGGCGGGAATTCTTGGCAAAAAGCAGGACGCGCTCTGTGCGCTGTTCGACAAAAAAGACCGCATGGAGTGCGCGCGCGTGCTTGAGAGTCTTTTATCTACCGGCGAGCTTGTGCTGCTCGCGCCAGAGCTCTGCGTCGAAAAAAGCGTTTTGGATGCGGTCGATGCAAGGGTGAAGGCGTGGTTCGAAACGCACGACACGCTCACGCTGGGAGAATTCCGCGACGCGCTCGGCACCTCGCGCGACCACGCGCTGCTGGTGCTGGAGTATTACGACCGGCGAGGGATTCTTCGCCGCGAGGGTGATGTCCGCAGGCCGGGCGCGCAGTTTGGCGAGATAGAAAAATGAGGCGGCTTTTGTCGCCTCTCACATGGGAGTAGATGGGTGCTGGTGTGCCCCCCGGTCTTCAAAACCGGTGAGAGGGGTGAAGAGCCTCTCGGGTGAGTTCGATTCTCACATGCTCCCGCCAGAGCCTCGCGGCCGTGTGCCGCGGGGCTTTTTGAAAAATGTGGATTTCCCTCTTGACAGAACGGAGGGAAGCTCATATAATACTACTGTTCGCGGCGTGAGCCGTACAACTTCATATCCGGGTGTAGCGCAGTTGGTAGCGCGCATGGTTCGGGTCCATGAGGCCGTGAGTTCGAATCTCGCCACTCGGACCAGTTAAAAAGCCTGTAACTGCAATGGTTACAGGCTCTTTTCTTGCACTTTTACAGGGCGTTTTCCCTTTAGTTTTCCATTTACAGGTCAAAAAAGGCGTCTGACGGCTCAACCGCCAGACACTTTTTCGATAAACTTTTCCATGTGGTCAGCACTGCTCTTTTTCATCTCCTCCGTCACATGTCCATAGACATCCAGCGTAAAAGAAGATGTCGCGTGTCCAAGGTTCCCTTGCACCGTCTTGATATCGTCACCGGCGTGAATCGCGGCAACTGCGTAACTGTGTCGAAGATCGTGGAAGCGAGCCTCTGGCATACCAATCGATGCAACAATGCGCTTGTAACTGTGATACACATTGTGCGGTGAAACATGACGGCCCAGTTCGTCCGTAAAGACAAAGCCGCTGTTTTCCCACGCGCTGCCCGCACGGATCTGCTCTGCGCTTTGCTGCGCCTTATGCTTTTTCATCAGTGAGACGATAAAAGGTGCAGCAGTGATGCTGCGGCCTTTTCCGTTCTTAGAGGAAATAAGCCGATACTTCCCCGGCTGTCCGGGAATGTTTTGCAGTTGCTTGTTAATGAGAATCGTGCCTTTTTCCAGATCGACACACTCCCATTGTAAGCCGCAGACCTCGCCGCGCCGCATTCCGGTAAACAACGTCAGTAAATAGAGTGTTTCATAGCGGGAACCCTCTACCGCTTTCATAAAAGCCGTGATAGCCTCACTGTCCAGCGGCTTGATCTCCTTACGCTCCACACGAGGCAGCTTGCAGGCATCGGCAGGATTGAAGCGCAGATAACCGACTGCCACCGCCTGCTGCAGCGCTTTGTGCAGAACACCGTTTACGCACTTGACGGTCTTTGCAGACAGCCCCGCCTTGTCGCCGTGCGGCTTTTGCAGGTCGTTATAAAAGCTTTGAATTTTGTGGGTGTTGAGCGCTTCCAGTTTGATCGCGCCGAGCGCAGGCTTGATATGGTTGTTGACGTGCTGCGTGTAGTTCAGCACTGTCATCGGCTTCACGCCGCCCAAATACTCCGCGAGCCAGATATCGAGCCATTCGCTGACGGTCATTTTCAGCGGCTCCTTGTATGTTCCGCGGTTAAGCTCTACAGCCGCGGCCTGCATCTTTTCTCGTACCTCTTTTTGGGTTTTGCCCGAGAAGGACCGTTGAATCTGCTTGCCAGTGCCGGGATCGTAGCCCGTCGTGATGCGGGCCTCCCAATAGGTGTACGTTTGGCTGCTGCGCGTGACGGTCTTTTTTCGAATCGTGCCCGCACCCTGTGCGGCGCGGGAATTACTCTTTCTCGCCATTTTTTCCTCCTTTAAAATGCGTAAGCCTGTTGATAAAATGAAAATGCGGGAGGAGACTCCTCCCGCATCCTCTTTAAGCTCTCAAAAACTCGGCGATCGTGTCCCACGGTACACGGATCGTCCTGCCAACACGGACGCTCCGGAGCTTTCCGCAGCGGACGATACTGTAGGCCGCCGTGCGGCCAATGCGAAGCGCCTCCCCAGCCTCGGCAACCGTGAGAACGAGCGGAAGCTCACCATCTTTACAGGAAGGAACTTTATCCGGCATTGCGCTGTCCCCCTTCCGCACCCGTCTGCTCCCTGAGGATAAAACAATAAATATCTTTGTAATCACGAAGGTCCTGCCTCCTGTACACGTTTTCAGGGTAGCGCTCCGCCAGCGCTTCTTCCGCCCGGCGACACGCTTGTTCATAATTTTCAAATTCCTCGAATTCGAGATTCGGAAAAAAGCGCGTCAGGCCGATAGCTTGATCCTTATTATGCAAAATTCCTGTGCCGGTATGGCTGATGATGACAACATAATTCTCCATTTTAGATATCCTCCTCGCATCTGTCCGCGGCGTTCAAAAGACTGCGGACGGAAACAAATTTGTTCATTTTGAACGGGACCGCCCCAAAAATCGCGTTCGGGAAACGATCCGCAAGCATGGCACTTGCCCAGTCGCAGGCCTCCTGGAAGTCATTAAAACCTCGATAGCTGGGCCTACGGATGTACTGGCGCATCGCTTGTGCCCGATTCCAACTGCCCATGACAGCAGCGCCGTTTGCTCCAACGACAGTGTAATACTGGAAATTATCCATCTGCATTCTCCTTCAACTTCAAATTCTCGAACCCCCGAACAGAATTGGCCTTCGGGGAAGTGCGGTCCTTGTCTTTACCGACAGGATAACCGGCGGACAAAGCAGTCGAAAAGAGCAGCCCAGAGAACGATCTATCGTTGCAGAGATTGCCGAACCTTCTGACAAACGCTGCATACAGCGTCCCGGTAGGCGTCCACACGCCAAGGGCGATCTCACAATTCTCCCTCAGGAACTGCGCCACTTTGTCAGCGGTGCTTTCCCCGCCATCTTCGGTAACAGCGTTGATCGGGAAGTCGCCAGCGAAGCGGTAATTGCTCTTGACAAGACGGCGATAAGCGGCCAGCGCCTGAACGATGATCGCGTCTCGCTCAGAGTTGAGCTTTTCTTCCAGCCAAAAATCACGCGCATCCCGCGGGACCGACTTTGCAAACGGGATGACGACGAGCCTGTCATAAAAGGCAGCGTCCTTGTTCGGCAGCAGGACGACGTGGTTGCTGCCGTAGAGAAATTTGGCACTATTTGTAAATTGTAAGTAGTCGCCAAACTTCACGTCCCCCGAAATAGAATCCGCGCCGGTCAGCTTTTTCAGCACACTGACCGCCTCTCTGCTAAGCCGCTCGTCGGATAGATCCGCGTCCACGCAAAGCTTTTTCCCGTACAGGCTCGACGTCGCAAATCTCCGGTCGAACTCGTTCACCGAAAGGGCAACAACGAGCTCGTCATCAAAGCAGTTCTTCACGACGTTGGACAGAACAGACTTTCCGGAGTGCTTGCGGCCCTGGAGCAGGATGATTGCTTTTCCATGCTGATCAGGGACGAGAAGATAGCCAACGGCCTGCCAGATCCGTTCCTGTAGGACGGGATTGCCAAGCGTGACATCGGCTAAGAACCTCTTGAATTCAGGACAATCCGTCCGTTCGCCGCGGCTGAGCGACGCCCGGAGATGTGTCGTAACCAGAATTGCCGGCGTCGGTACAAGCTTTTCCCAACGGTCGAGGTCAAGGACGCAGTCATCAAAAGCGACGCAGTTGCAATTGAAGTCGGGGCGGATAAAAAGCTTCGGCTCTGTCTTCAAAATCTTGAAAATATGATCGACAAAATTTGCGCTGCCGCACTGTTCAACGGCAGGTCTGCAAACCTCCATAATGATTCGTTTTACATTTTCGCTGCTTTTCAGGGCATAGTACCCCTGCTGATATACCAGCCACCCCTTCCCAATACAAAACATAGGAATCGTCTGGATCAGGTTTTGTGCAGCCTCATAAGGCGTGATATTATTTCCGTAACCGACACGACCGCGAACAGCGTTTTGAGCAGGACGCGGGAGCACCGTTCCGCGGACAGGCTGTATCGCCTGGGCAGGGCTGCCCGATGTTTTTACCAGAGCCGCGCTCTGGGTGGTATTCGTCTGAACCGGCGCGGGCATGCACTGGTTTGCATCGGTTTCTTCCTGGGCTTCAAGCTCCTCAACCGGGTACTCCGGATCGAAAAGTTCAAACTCCCGTGCCTGGTCCCACGCATCGTCATCCCATATTGCTTTCCATTCGCGCTCTTGATGCTCCACGTCCACTTCGTCGGGATCGGTGGAGCGAAGCGCGTCCTTGAAGGCTTGCTGGTTCCGCTCATCCTGCATGTCCTGCCGCCAAAGGGCATCCAAGTTGTCAGCGGTTAATTCGTCCTCGCAATTAAAAATTTGATCATCTCCCTTGACATAGCCGATCATTGCGTTTGATTTGAACGGCTTTTTCTGTATTACTGTTTGCGCATCCAGTGTAAACAATATAGCATGTTTAGGAAAAAAAATTTCCCGCAAAGCTCACCTCTTTTTCAGAAAATTGAGGTGAGCTTTGCGGGATTTAATTCGGATAATTGAGGGGTTGAATCAAATATATTCAACATATTCGGAAAGTGACATTTGCAGATCTTTCAAAATCTCCCATCGTTTGTTTTTGGGAGGTCTCGTGCTTTTACCATCGGCATCCTCCAAGTCTTTTAGGAAAGCAGAGACGCCCAGATGGAGAGGGTTACAAAACGCGACCGGACCATAAATCGGATTTCCTGCGTATTTGCAAATGTCAATCGGATTAGTAATTGTTTGAATCAAATTGCGGAGATGATAATGACACTCTTTTGCTATTTTACTACTTTTTGAGGGATTGTCAACCTCGCCGTCCGAAAGTACCTTTCCGTCTTTAACCTTTAATTCCCCGTGTGAAGTGTTGGGCTTACATAGGTCGAATACTCCGATATCCGTATTTATGGTTCTGATAGAAAAAATTATTCGATCGACAATCTTCTGTACATCTTCCTTAGGAATGCCCGACACTGAAAATGGTTTATCTATTCGAGAACGCCCATAAACTTTATACCGTTCTAAATTGCTCCATAATTCATATAGGAGGTACCTCATGTAAGCAATACGTGCAAGAATAGAAAATGGTGCAGATTCCGTTTCATCTGGATCAGAACTTGTAGTCGAACTTTTTTCGGAAGAACTGCTCGTAGGCACATCATTTGCAGTCGATGTTTTGACATCCTGATTTTGGGGCGGTGTTTTATCATCCGGCTTGTTTTGCGTGTCGGCTGATTGTTCCTCGCTGACGGACTCATCCGTAGATAGCTGGGCAAATAGCTTAGGAATGAAGACATCCCAATTGTCCTTCAGATGTTCTTTGCACAAGGATTGAATTTCTTCGTCTGGTATTATCGTGAGCATAGCGGCAGCTTCAATAAGGAAGCTATAACAGGTCCACAGTTCAAAATAAACATAATCCTCTACCTTGAACGTAAGATCACGATCACTTTCAGGATCCGGAGCCTCTTCACGATTTGCAGATAACGCAAAGAATCTGCCGATGTACGATGGCGAAGCACGAACCGCCGTAGCGTCTTTTCTGGTGTTCATTGCTCGGCAAAGCAATTCAGCTTTTGCCGCAAGTGCAAAATCAGTTTCATAAAAGTAACATCCCTTCTGACCATATGGCATTACATAAAGGGTACTTCTTCGGTGATCCTTAGTGCTTTTTTTCTGCTTATCGATCCACTTATATAGTACCAGAGGAAGTACTTTTTCTTTAGATGATACTACGGAAAGATTGGAATAATATGATAGCAAAGGATAGTCAAAGTACTTCGTAATATCCATAGGCGTAGCCGGAAATGGGTCTCCGACTAAATTGCCGCAATCAATTTTGCGGATAGTGTCAGTAGCACATTCGGACATTTTTAACGTAGGCTGAGAAAAGTGGATCAAGGGTGGGCTCAAATGAGATATTCTTTCTTCCTCCTCTAACTCGCTTACGGATGGACTATTAGGAATAAGCTTGTCAGCAATCAAGCAATTTTTGCAAAAGACCTGTTCAGTAGACATTACATTTATACCCCCGTACAATATCGAATGCGTAGAGAAAATCATATATTTTATTATGTCAAAGAATCGTACGGAAGGCAAGTCCCATTAGGAACAAGGAGTCGTGTTCCAATGTTCCAACGAAAAGTAAACTATATTTGCGCTTAATATCTATCCCTTTTCTCTTATTTTTCACTTTATAAAAATTATTGGAACATTGGAACAGAGAAGTATCTATAAAAAATAGAATCTCACCGTGAGGGGTGAGGATGAGCGCCGCAGCGCGAAGGAGAGGGGACGAGGCTCGAAGCCACGCAACGCGTTGGCTTTGGGCCTACGGAACGTCCCCTTCTCCTTTTTCCCCTATATCAGAAAAGACTCACTTCTTGTGTCCTTTGAGGTAGTTCTTCCCGCCCCTCACCAGCAGATACACATTGGCTGCTAGGACGCAGCCAGCGGCAAAATCATATAGTGGTGTTCCGATAACAGCAAAAAAGACAGGCATGAAATCACTTCTCTTTCCGAATTGAGGCGCAAATGCCCTCAGCTAAAAACAGGACGAAGAGCGTGAGCATCATTCCGGCCATTACGAAGTTCAGGTTCATAGTTACACCTCCTCAGCGTCTTTTGCCGCGCGTGTTGACCTTGCAGCTCGACTTGCTGCGACCTTTGGCGCGGTGCACGCGCACGGAACAATACAGGTCAACGCTGCTGCCGCACATCTTGTAGTTGCTTTTCATTTTCGCCCTTTTCATTGTTCAATACCCTCCGTTTCAGTTAAACAAAAGTTCTTCAATTTCATCGGTAGAGAATCCCACGTCCAGCAGTTCATCAATGGAACTCGGCTCGTAGCCGTAGTAGGCGGCAACGCCTTTCAGTGTATCCAGATATTCCTGCTCAGCTCTGTGCTGCTGCGGGACGGCCTTTCTCTGCACGGGATACAGCGAAAAGCTGCTCCATGGGCAAAGCAGGTTCGCCGCGTCGAAAGAGGCCCTTTCCATCTGCCCAGTGGGGCGGAGCTTCAAAATATCTCCGCAGTTCAGCTCGACGCGCTCCGGCTTGCCGATGGGCAGATGCAGCCGTTTCAGCGCGCGGTTCAGGATAGCCTCGGTGGACGCATACAGGTACAGGCCGCAGTGTGGGTAGTAATAGAGACACAGCGGATTATCCCCCTTCACGAAGTACAGATTCTCCCGCTGATCCAGCACAGTGAATGTAAAAGAACCCTCGACCGTTTCCGCCATGTATGTAAGGCTGGAAAAGTCGAGGGCATTTTTCTGCTCAATGAGCTGGACGGCCACGTAGCTATCCGTCTCGATCCTTGTTTTTGGCAAGTGCTTGGTGCGGCGAAGAATGCCGTCGTTCCAGAGAACGCCGTTGTGTGCAAGAGCGAACGGCCTATTTTCCGCGTAGCCGAGGAATGGGTGGTTGTTCCGATTTTTTCGTGCGTCTCCCTGCGTGGTCATACGGGTATGGCCCATGATGACCCTGCTGTCTGCCGGAATACGGAACCGCATCCGGTGTGCCGCTACGGGACGCTTGTAGATGCTCAGATGCCGGTGAGAACAGTACGCGATGCCGGTGGCGTCTGTGCCGCGCTCTTCACATTCCGTCGCCAATACGGAGAGGATGCGGCTCTTCTCCTTGGCACCGAATTGGTTCCGGCTGTCGATTAGACCGAATAAGCAGCACATCAGACCTCCGCCTCGCTTTCTACCGGCTCGTTCACATACAAGCGCCGCTCCTTCAAGTACTGCACCAACTCTGGCTGTGTGCAGCCGGAGACAAAGGTCGTCCAAGACATCGCTTTCAACTCCTCGTCGGACATGAAAAGAGCCACATCACAGATCCGGTCAAGGAACTGTAATGTGGCAATGAGCGTGTTGTATTTGAGGGTTCCACGGAAGATGCGGAATTCAATGGTGTTCTTGTTGGTGAGGTTGACGCTGGTATAGCGACCGGCGTGAGCGCTCTTCTTGGCATGGTCCAAAAGCTCCTTCGGCTGATCCTTGTAGCCATAACGGGCGGCCCACTGGTCGAGCTGATGCTGCGTTCTTCGGCTGAACTTCAGAAGCTCTTCCCAGTTCTTTTCGAAGAAGAACAGGATTCTGGCAATCACGGCATCCTGCTGTGCTTCCGTTTCACCGAAGGCGTTGCGGTTGACGTGAACATGAAGTCCGCAGGTGCCCGCCTGATGGCTGGTGTAACCCATCTGCACGGCCTTTCGCAAGATGGCTGCCCACGGCATTTCCGACTGATGGTAGGCAAGCGTCATGGGATGCGTCACCATCTCAAAGCCGTCGTCCAGAGAGCCGTCGTGCTTGCAGTAGAGGTTTTCAATACCGTTGCCGTTGGCGATGGACATGACCTCGGCGGCGTTGTCATCGTCCTCACCGGCTCCGTCCACTTCCAGTTCTACGCCAAAATAGCGATCACCGTCCCCACGGAACAGCGGCTCAGGCTTGTAGTAATAGTCCTGGATCGGCTTGCGGGAAGTGCGGCTCGTGTAGCAGTCATAGCAGAACGGATATTCGTTGCCATCGCTCTCACAGGCGTAATAGGTCTGGCTGATGCGGATGATATCACCGCAGTTGTGACAGTTTGTGTAGTGACGGTCATAGCAGTCCTGACAGAGCGGCGTGGATTCGTCTCCGGCGTTGTCGTTCCGCCAGATGCGCTCACCGCAGTGGGAGCAGAGAACGGTTTTGGTTTCCAAACAGTCCGGGCAGAGAAGCTCACCGTTGAACGGGTAGAGTTCGCCCCGAAGGAATTCTTCACCGCAATTAGTGCAAACGAACTTCGGTAGGGCAAAAATCTCACGGTACTTTTCAATCAAATCGTCCGGCAGTGACTCGAAATTTTCGCTGTCGGCTGGTGCGGAGCACAGGAAAAAGGGACCACAGACAGTGTCATAAATCTTGCCGGTTTCGGGGTGTTTCAAGGGGCGATTCTGCGGCAGGCCTGCCAATTTTCCCTCGTCGTTGCAGATCAGGGCGACGAGGTCTGAAAATGGATAGACGGTTTCGATGAGGCCGCCAACGAGGGACTGCATGGATGCGAGAGAGCCATCGATTTCAATGGTGCGGGGATCAAGGTTGGGTTCAACTAAGAGAACGTTCATGTTTATATCTCCTTAAATAGAAATAGCACCGCGGACAACTCCGCGGTGCTTCATAAGGATGATATACAATTAAAAATAAAGCGATTTGCGATTTAGGAACGTAACATAAGGTAAAGAAAATTCAAAAGGAGAAAGCAGACCTATGAGAAGTGAAGAAGCGTTCCAAGAATCCGTGCGCTCGATGCGCAATCAGACTTTGCGTGCAGACCGCGCCGGAGATTACTGGACAGATGACGAGAAGAACCGACTGAGAATTTTATTTGACAGTGGCGTCGGTATCACCGAGATCGCGCTGGAACTGGGTCGGACAGAACCGGCGGTTTATCAGCAAATTGAGAAAATGGACCTGTATGGTCGTAAGCAAAACCCGCAGCGGCAGAGAAACGGCAAGAAGCCTCCTGAGTGCTTATGTGATCGCTGTGGAAATGATCCGGCATTATGCCCGCTTCGGAAACAGTGCACAGCAAAAAAGGAGAACTGAAAATGTTTGAGTCCTACGATGATATTCTGACCATTGAAGAGGCCTGCGAGGCCCTAAAAATCGGATTCAATGCGATGTATGAATTGCTAAATGCAGGTAAACTCAGAGGCTATCGGAATGGCAGAGTGTGGAGAATCCCAAAGACAGCGCTGGCAGAGTACATTCAAAGCAACTCCAAACTAAAATGGCAAAGGTGCAGGGAAAAATCCCTGCACCTTCTTTTTTATAATATTTTTCAAGAGTGACATTTGCTGTCTACCCTGTTTGCTACAATATAGACAAATACGGGCCGAGCTTACTCATCGTCAAACATTATTAAAAACTTGTGCGGCGGAACATCGAGTGCTGCGGCGATATCAAACAGCGTATCGAGCGAAATGGCCTTATTGATATTCGGCGCTTCGACGTGGCCAATGAACGCGGCAGATACACCGATCTGCTCGGCGAGCATTTCCTGTGTCAGTCCGCGCAGTTTACGGTAGTATGCTATTTTCAAGCCGAGTTGCAGATACTTGTCAGCATAGATATCTTTCATCGCAATTCATCTCCTGCCATTATGTTAGCGGAGAGAGACAACATTTGACATGACTGTATAGATATATTATTATATTTAGCAGATATAAATATGTGTTTTGCAGTACATGATCTGGGAGGACATCATGGAACAGAACGGTGTTAAATCAGCTCGCTTACTTGAAATCTACTCCCGCTTGAGTGAGGGAGCTGTTTTGAAGAAATCAGAATTGGCGCAGGATTTTCATGTCACGCAGAGAAGCATTCAGCGTGACATTGAGGACTTGCGCTGCTTTTTCGCCGAACGGCACTTAGAGCAAGATGTCATTTATGACACCAAGCTGCGCGGCTATCGGCTGATACAGGCCACACCGAAAGGACTGAGCAACAGCGAGATCCTTGCGGTCTGTAAGATCCTGTTGGAAAGCCGCTCCATGCGGAAAGACGAAATGCTTCCAATCCTTGATAAACTGATCTGCTGTGCTGTACCGGAATCGAGTCAAAAGGCGGTCAAGGCATTGATCGCAAATGAGGAGCTGCATTATGTAGAGCCGCACCATAACCGTCCGATTCTGGATGGATTGTGGGAGATCGGGCAGGCGATCAAAAATCAACAAATCATAGAAATTGAATATGAACGCATGAAAGAGCCACGGTTGGTCCGCCGTCGGGTGCAGCCGGTCGGAATCATGTTTTCTGAGTATTACTTTTATCTGACTGCATTTTTGGAGGACAAGACAGATTTTGAGAATCCCGACGATCTGTTCCCGACGATCTACCGTATCGACCGTATTCACTCCTTCAAGGTGCTGGACGAGCACTTCCGTATACCGTACACCAGCCGCTTTGAAGAAGGTGAATTCCGTAAGCGCATTCAGTTCATGTATGGTGGGAAGTTGGAGCGTGTGAAGTTTCGCTACAGTGGGCCATCCATCGAAGCGGTATTGGACCGTCTTCCAACAGCGCGCATTCTCTCGCAGGATGAAAACGGTTGGACGGTAGAAGCCGAAGCATTCGGCAAAGGAATTGAAATGTGGCTGAGAAGTCAGGGAGAATATATCGAGGCCGTAATTTAGAGAATGAATTATCTGTTTACAGCATGGTATTAACTTCAGAAAAAATCGAAATATTTTTATGCACCAATGCAAGTTGCAAATGACAACGGGCAAATATCGCGAGTTACGGGGCACGATATCTCTAATCAATATCATATTAGGAGTGAAGATGTTTAAATGCGATCACTGCGGGTGTTGTTGTAGAAGTCTCTTTTTATCGCCCATTTATGCAAATTTAGATCGTGGCGATGGTGTGTGCAAATATTTAGACGAAAAGGCCTCGCTTTGCCTGATTTATGAATTCCGTCCACTTGAGTGCAACATTGACGCTATGTATGAGGCATATTACTCAAACATAATGTCAAAGGCCGACTATTATGAACTGAATTACAGTGCTTGCAAAGAATTGAAGCAGAATAAACTCTTGCTAAAGAATAAAGGAGATACAAAATGTCAGAGAGAACTTCAGAGCAAAAAATAATGCAAAATTATGAAGTCGATACGGATAAGAAAGAGGCAAGGGAAAAAAGTTCGATTGCTACGGCGAGTGGAATTGCTGTTGATGCTTCTGTGCGTGAGTCGACTGTACAGGCAAAAATAAAATACACCCGACCTGAGTACAATCCAAAAAGCAGAAAAGAGTACTATGATGACCCCAAAGCCCATAAAGCCGCAATCGATAATGCATTTTCTTCTGGTAGTGTGGTAAGAGATCCGTATACGGGCGCTGAATTGGTGAAAAAGCAGAGAGATGCTAAAATAGAGTATGGGCCAAGTTGGCAAAGTCATGCGGCAGAAGCGGACCATATTGACCCATTGAAGCAAATTGCCGAAAGGACAAAGAAAAATCCTTTTTTGACCACGAGCGATGTCAAAGAAATTGGAAATGCAGAGGACAATTATCAGGTACTATCTCGAAAACTAAATCAGACTAGTAAAGAAGCAGGAAAAGGGGGTAGTACGCAACAAGAATGGGCGAACGATCCGATTAGAATGGATGGCGTTGCGGAACAAATCGAGTCAGGAGAGTCAATAGAAGTTGTTTCAAAACGAATCAAAGACACCGGAAAAATTGCCGAAAAGAGGAACGATAAGAGGGCTCTCAATAAAAGTATTAAAAATGCAGTTTCGACTACCCACGAAGCAGGAAAAGCAGGGGCACAAAGCGCTGGTGTGATGACTGCAACGATGTCTGGAATCCTAAATATCACTGCTGTAATCAAAGGTGAAAAAACTGCGGAGGATGCCGTAGAAGACACTATTGTTGCCACAGGAAAAGCTGCTATTACGGGATATGCAATGGGTGGCGGACTAACAACTCTTTACCAGACGTTATCTGGATCATCATCGAAGTTTATTAAGACACTGTCAGAATCTAATATTCCCGGTAAGGTTATAACATCTGTAATTGTGACTGGTGATACTCTAAAGCGTTATGGAAATGGGGAGATTACAACGCAGGAGTGCATCATTGAGCTCGGAGAGAGGCGTCAATTTTGCAACAGCAGGCTATTCAATGGCCATGGGGCAAGCATTGATACCCATTCCGATTGTTGGCGCTGCTGTAGGTGCCTTGGTTGGCTCAATGGCAACGAGTAGTTACTATAATCGACTAATTACTACGCTTAAAACTAAGGAGCTTGAACACCAAGAGCGACTGAGGATTACGGAAGAATGCAAAATGGCAGCACAACAGGCTCGTGAATTTCGTAATGAATTAGAATCCTATCTTTCGTCTTATTTTAAAGACCATCAAGATTGTTTTGATGATGCGCTCGAAATGATCCAATCTTCACTTTATGCAGGTGATGCCGACGGAATAATCGCGGGTGCTAATAAAATAACGAAAAAACTGGGTGGACAAGTACAATACAAAAACGTAAAAGAATTCAAAGAGTTTCTCTTTGATGATTCTACAGATATCTTATAGGAGGAGAGAATATGCCAGTACCAGCCATTTTAGCAGGACTTGCAGCAGCGGGTGCCGCCGCCCTTGGAGTAGGTGCACAAATGAGTGCCAAAGAGAAAAACGAACTTGCACAAAAAATAGCTGATGAATCCAAAAAGCTGTATGATAACTCGAAACTGTCCTTAGAAAAGGCTCAAGGAACGGCGGAGACGTCATTGTTGAACTTAGGAAATCTAAAAAAACAAGTATTGGAAACATCAGTGAAACAGTTTCTCACCGCATATGAGCGTATTAAAAATATTGAGTTAAGTGAGTCAGTTGGGTTTGATGAAATAAAAAATTTTACATTCGAAAAACAAGATGTATTGCAACTTAGGGAGATGTCAAATATCTACCAAACAGCACTTTCCAGCGGAACCGCTGGTGCTGCTACAGGCGCAATTATTGCTTTAGCAGCAAGCGGTTACTTGCCATTTGTCACAAATACGTTATCTATTGCAGGAGCGGCATTGTCTGCTGGTGAGATTGGAATGGCTGCTAGCCTAGCCGGATCTGCGCTTTTTTGGGGCGCAGCAATGACGCCCTTAACGGCTATCGCTGCGCCTGCTGTACTGTTTTCTGGTATAAGCACAAACTTAAAAGCAGATGAAAATCTAGAAAAAGCTCAGGCAATGTGCGCAGAAGCAGAATCAACATCAGAAAAGATGAAAACTGCAGAGACCCTTTGTAACGCCATTGCTGACAGAGCAGATATGCTTGATGACTTGCTCTTGGAGCTAAATAAACTATTCTCTTGTTGTACAGATAATTTGGACAAAGTTACCACGGAAAAGCTGAATGCTATTGGGAACGAAAGCGTAGATGCGACTACATTTAATGAAGATGAACTAAAAATGATAGCTGTAGCCCGAGCGCTAGCAGGTGCTGTGAAAGCAGTTATTGATACTCCGATACTTACCACAGAAGGTTCAATTTCTAGTGAATCTCTAAATGTATGTAACAATGTTGGGAAGCTGCTGCCAGATTTTAGCAAGATTATAAAAAGCGAAAATAGCGGTATTACTTCTGAAGGTATAGAAATCACTGCGGGAAAAATCAAGATTCCAACACAGAGTGCCGAAGAAAGTGTGAGTCGCGTGATGGGCTGGATTGCGGCACATCATGGATTCGATAAAATCGCAGTATACGAGGTAGAGGATTACTTCATCATGCGACTTCTGAACCGTGGAGATTCTGTTTATACTGCCGGAGAGGGAAGCGTCTCCCCTGAGACAATTCGTATAGATAAGAGCACGGGTGCCGTAGCCGTGGACGCATATGTGGACAATTCCGTTATAAATGATGTGTCAGAGATGTCTTGGAAAATGCCAGAAAGGCTGTTTTGCAGAGGAAACGAACTCTATGCGTTTGATGCAGGAATCAAAATGTTTGATGCGGCTACATTAACGGGATTTGATTTAATTGCAAGCAAAGAACATTTAGGATGCGATGATGGTAATCACGACGTAACTAACCGTGTTTTAAATGTATATAAGGCAGCGACATCCAGAGGCTATAACTTTAGCGGATGTGAAAACTATTTAGCATTTGTTAGCGAAGGAATTCTATATCGATATGACATTGAGAATCAGAATTGTCAAAAGCTGTGCAGGACATCTGCAGACAGTATCTTTGCAACAGATAAAGGAGTATATCTGCTTACAAGAGATGTCCCTTCCTCATGGTTAGAGTTTTATGACTATGCAGAGCGCAAAATTGTCAGAGGCTTCTCGCTAGATTCAGCCGACAAAATATATCACGTTTGTGGAGACAGTGATTTTTATCTCGGGGATCGTTCAGTAGTGAAGCATATTCATAAAGAAAATGACGGTGGGACTACAGTTACTCTATTCAGCGATATGGCATCTTCCATCGTGTATGCGTACGACGATTGTATTATGTACACAGCAAACGGATTTCTTAATATGCTACCCTATACGACTGGCAAAAAGGTCACCCTTACCAGTGGTGTAGTATGCAGAAAGGCCGTTGATGTTGGAGTGATTCGCCACAAGGTTAAATATGAAACAATTCCCGCGGGATTTGTCCGAATTGGGAAATGGGTATATTACTATGAAGATGGTAGACGCGATTTGCCGTATAGAGTTGCTATCGACACGCCTGATAAAGTCAAGGCTGTTCCAAACTATAGAGTTTTAGAAGACGCAGAGCAAATTTGAGCATTCGGTTTGCGGCAGAAGTTTTCCCTTACGTTTTCCCTTTAGACTCCATCAGGCGACAACATCAAGAGACATGAATTGACACTTGATCCCTTGAAAAGTGCATGTCTCAGCACAAAAAAATAAGGGGTATCACACCCCGTTTCGCCCATCGACGAGTTCAAGTCTCGCCACTCCGACCATGCAGAGTGTCCTTATAGGATCTG
>ULPL01004680.1_pt1 | contig 16106 bp, 19 predicted proteins | sample 1953481 | NCBI WGS metagenome assembly ULPL01 (sample SAMEA4835628, study PRJEB28245) | human gut metagenome | biome: gut microbiome; material: fecal sample | place: Denmark | collected 2008 | reverse complement strand
CGGCACGGGTGTGCTTAACTGTGCAGACCCCTGTAGTCTTGGGGCTTACTATCTGAACACCCTCAAATGAAAGGTCACCGGCTACAATCTGCTTGCCGAGCCTGAGGTTGGTGATGTCTATGTCCAGCACATCGGGTATCTGATCGGGCAGACCGCTTACTCTGAGCTTACGGGCCTCGATGAGGAGCTTACCGCCGGCCTTCACGCCTGCGCAGTTACCGAATATATTGAGAGGCACGTCGATGGATACAGGCTTGTCAGCGGAGATGGCCAGAAAGTCCGCGTGTATCGTGTTGTCAGTAACAGGGTGGAACTGAAGCTCGTGCATAACTGCCAGATAGCTCTTGCCATCGATATCGAGGTCAACGATATAGCTGTTGGGAGTGTGAGTCAGAGCCTTGAGATCCCTTGCGTCAACCGAGAAAAGAACATTCTCGATGCCGTTTCCGTAAAGTACGCAGGGTACATGTCCCTCTCTTCTGATGCTCTTGATCGATGACTTACGGCCTTTCTCTCTTGCCGTTCCGTGTAATGTAATGTGTTTCATGATGTTTGTTTAAAATGTGTTACTCAGTCCGGTCTTTCCGGACCCCATTGCACCAAAAAGGCTCACCTTTTTGAGTGCGCAAAAGTAGTCTTTTTTATCAAACCCCGCAATATTTGGCAAAAAATTTGTATTTTAGAGGGATGATTTAACAACTAAAGTTTACTTGTATTATGGAAAAGAAATGGAGATGCACCGTATGCGGATACGTGCACACAGGAGACAACCCTCCTGAGAGATGCCCTCTTTGCAAGGCTCCCGCAAGCAAATTCGTAGAGATAAAGGAAGAAGCAAATGAGATATCATGGGCTGACGGTCACACACTCGGAGTAGCCAAAGGATGCGACAAGGAGATATGGGAAGGACTTCAGACCCACTTTGCCGGAGAATGCTCCGAAGTAGGAATGTACATAGCCATGAGCCGCCAGGCTGACAGGGAAGGCTATCCCGAGATCGCCGAGGCTTACCGCCGCATCGCCTATGAGGAGGCCGACCACGCCGCAAAGTTCGCAGAGCTGCTCGGCGAGGTAGTATGGGACACCAAGACCAACCTTGAGAAGAGAATGCACGCGGAGGCCGACGCATGCGCTGACAAGAAACGTATCGCCACCCGTGCCAAGGAGCTCAACTACGACGCCATCCACGACACCGTTCATGAGATGTGCAAGGACGAGGCCCGCCACGGACAGGCTTTCGAGGGACTCTACAAGAGATTCTTCGGTGAGAAGAAGTAATTACTCGACCATCATCACCGCCTTGTTCCAGGCAAGGGTCCTGTAATACTCATCAAGTATTGGATTTTCGGGATTCGGTATGTATGTACTGAGTCCCGAAAATTTATTTATGGAGAACTGGGGATACCCGCCCAGCACAAACTCTTCGGTATTGTCCTTATATACTACCGCTGCGTCAAGAGCATCCCTGAACACCTCATACAAGTCATTCCGGGCACTGCCGGCACGGGCGGCATCGGAGCCGGCTTCCGTCAACTGCCTGACAAAGTCATCCAGGTCGTAGAACCAGTGGCGGTTCATTCTATAATACCCCTGCACTGAATCCATGTCAAGCTGCGGTATGGCATCCCGTCCGTCCGCGAACACATCACGGCATGCTCCGGCAAGAGCGTCCAGACGACGTGTATCCACCATTGCGATAGTGGCTCCGTCATCTTTATAATGCTCACGGTACAGCCTGCAGGCATTTCTCAGCCCGGTCTCACCGCGGAAGAACTCTCCGACCACATCCGCGTACGGGAAACCGTTGGCCAGAACCTCAGCGGCGGAACCTATAAAATAATCGCACTTGTCCCTCAGCTCATAGGCGACTTCCACACCGCCCATCAGACAGGCATCCATGAGTATGAACGAATAATGCACCGGCAATGCCTCGGCCAGGACCTTTATGTCCATCTCTATACCGTCTTCCGAGCCAAATGACTTTACCAGATGCGCATAAGGGTCTTCTATATGATGCGGAGCCGCGGCGCCTCCGTCCGGAGAAGAATACACCGGATTGCTGTAATACCCTTCGGGGAGCCATCCAGTACCGTGAGACCAAAGCACCAGTCCGCTTTCCTGGGAAGGGAACAGCGTGGCCGCATCGGAAAGAACCGCACTCATCACCGAGTCCGTACACGAGTTCCATTCCTCATAGACTCTGAGCGTCTCTTCCGTAACCACTCCGAAACGGTCCTTGCTGAGGCGCATAAGCCTCGGCTCCTCTCCATCGATATCGGCATATACCAGCAGCACGTCCCCGGAGCCTTCATCAAAATAAGACGGGACCTCGCCCTGTTTCATGTCTTCTATATTCTTTCTCGCATATAACGCCAGATTATTGTCCGCCGCCATGTACACCAGGACAGTCCTGTTCACAGCCATGTCAACTCCGCCGTTGTCGCTGTCCAGCAGCAGTTCCCCGCAGGACGCCGACAGCAGTGCCGTGGAGAACAACATAATATGCTTAAGTATGCCTTTCATTTTCCTTTCCTTTACATTTGCGACACAAATATAAGACAATTTAGAATTTATTTGTTATTTTTGTACCTTATTAAAATCATCTTTATGAAAGCAGACAGTTTATTTACATTTCTCGGCGGCGTACTCGTAGGTGCAGCCGTGGCTATTCTGTTCGCCCCCGAATCCGGAGACGAGACACGCAGGAAGATCAGGGATTCCTTCGACAAGGAATACCAGAGCCTCAAAGAAAAGATCAACCGTTTGAAAACGCCTGAAGCCATGCCTGAGCAGGCGGCTGAGAACGAGTAATCCCTGACGGAATGGAAGAACAGGGATCCAACAACCCGCTGGGAGATCTCTTCTCCTCAATCAAGCACTACGTTGACCTGAGGATTGACGAGATCAAACTGTCACTGGCCGAGAACATGGCAAAGATTCTCAGCCGGATAATTTTTTTCCTGCTGCTGTTCATACTCATAGGCATTGTCCTCGGAATTGTGGCGGCGGCGCTCAGCTCTTGGTTCGCAGTACTCATAGGCAGCAAGACCGCAGGACTGCTGATAACGGCAGGCCTGTTCATCATCGTCATCCTGTGTCTTTTTATCTTCAAGGACAGATTCCTGATAAACAGCACACTGAGGATGTTTTTACGAATGTTCTTCGAAGACAGGAAAAATGGAAAAGGACAGGATTGACTATAGAAACATCAGAACACTTCAGGAGCTGCAATACCACAGGCGGCTCCTGTCATCACGTATTGACCATCAGGAGATCATGGTCATGTACAAACTGCGTTGCGTCTGGGAGTTCATCTCTCCTTCCAACCTCTTCAGCATGGGCTGCAGGGCCATTGCCTCATACAATCCGTCATTCGGTTTCATATACCGGACGGTGGAGTTTCTCAAGGGCTTCATAAAGAGACGCAAGACTACGGACTGATAACATCCGCCATCCATGAGAATAATTGTTGCAGGAGCAGGAGAGATAGGCAGCCATCTGGCGAAGATGCTGAGCATGGAGTATCATGAGATAACCGTAATCAGCCCTGACGAGGAGAGCCTGGAAAGAATCAGCGGGGAATCCGACATCATCACTGTTGAGGGGAACTCATCCTCGATAGAGACCCTGATAAAAGCCGGTGTACGGAACGCAGACCTGTTCATAGCGGTTAATCCCGACTCAGAGCAGGACATCAACATAGTGTCGTCCATTCTGGCAAAGAAACTGGGAGCCAAGAAAGTGACGGCCCGCATCAACAACGAGGAGTACCAGAAGAACGAGAACCGTATACTGTTTACGGATCTGGGCATCGATTCTCTGTTCTATCCCGAGAAGATTGCCGCCACCGAGATCGTGAATCTCCTGAAGCAGAACACGGCCTCAGAGTTTATGAACTACTCGCACGGCAAGCTGCAGCTGATAGTCTACAAGCTTGTGGAATGCTCGCCCATGGTGGACAGGACCGTGGCCGAACTGCGTGAGAGAACCCAGAACCTCTTCCGCTCTGTCGCCATATCCAGGGACAACAAGACCATCATACCCAAGAGCGCAACACGCTTCAAGGTCGGGGATGTCGTATATCTGGTCTCCAAGAAGGAAGGAATGGAGCAGGCTCTGTCCCTCTCCGGCAAATCCAAAGTGTCCGTCCGGAATCTGATGATTCTGGGAGGCGGCCGCATCGGAGAGATGGTGGCCAAAGCCATGGAGAAGCAGGTAGAGAACATCAGACTGATAGATATCAATCCCGAGAAATGCGCACATCTGTCCGAGGTCCTGGACAAGACACTGGTCATCAACGGGGACGGACGTAACTCCGACCTCCTGATGGAAGAAGGACTGAAGGATATGGAGGCGTTTATCGCCGTCACAAGCAGCTCCGAGACCAACATCCTCTCATGCGTGGTCGCCAAGAGAATGGGCATATCCAAGGTCATAGCCGAAGTAGAGAACTTCGAATACATAAAGCTCGCCGAGGAGATGGGCGTGGACTCCGTAATCAACAAGAAGCTCATAACGGCGGGCAAGATATTCCGCTTCACCCTCTCCAATAAGGTACGCTCCATCAAGGTCCTCAACGGTACCGATGCCGTCGTGCTTGAATTCATAGTAAATACCAACAGCAAGATAACCACGGGCAAGCTGAAGGATCTGCATTTCCCGGAAGAAGCCATCATCGGAGGCTTTGTCAGGGGCAATGAGAGCTTTATCGCCGACAGCGAGAGCACCATACGGCCATACGACCAGGTCGTGGTGTTCGCCAACCCGGATGCCGTGGACAAAGTGGACAAATTCTTTTTATAAATTTTAAATATTTAAAAATGATACAATTTAAATTCCCCGTATCCGGCAAGACAAGAACAGAGCATGATCTGCTCGGATACAAAGAAGTGCCCGAGGAGGCTCTCTTCGGCATCCAGACACTGAGGTGCATCGAGAACTTCAATATCAGTAATTATCATCTGTGCGACTACCCTGAGTTCATCAAGGCCTTCGGTATCGTGAAAATGGCGGCCATCAAGGCAAACCACAAGCTCGGCCTCGTATCCGACGAGGTGTGCGACGCCGTAGTGAAAGCCTGCCAGGAGCTCATAGACGGCAAGCATCTGGAGTTCTTCCCCATCGACATGATGCAGGGCGGAGCCGGCACCAGCATGAACATGAACGCCAACGAGGTGATAGCCAACCGCGCCCTGGAGATCATGGGACACAAGAGAGGCGAGTACCAGTACTGCCATCCCAACGACCACGTCAACATGGCCCAGTCCACAAACGACGCCTATCCCAGCGCCATGCATCTCGGACTGTACTTCATCAATGAAGGTGTGCAGGCAAGCCTGAAAGAGCTTATCAAGGCTTTTGACGACAAGAAGAAAGCTTTCGCCAACATCATCAAGATGGGCCGTACCCAGCTGCAGGACGCGGTGCCCATGACACTTGGCCAGTCATTCGGAGCATTCGCAGACGCCATGAGACATGAGGCCTCAAGACTCCAGAGGGCAGCTGACGAGTTCCTCTATACCAACATGGGTGCCACCGCCATCGGAACCGGAATCACAGCCGAGCCCGGCTACGCAAAATACTGCACCGAGTATCTCCGCGAGATATCCGGCCTGGACATCAAGCTCTCACGCAACCTCATCGAGGCCACACACGACACATCCTGCATGGTAGCCTACTCTTCAGCCCTGAAGTCCATCGCCATCAGACTGTCCAAGATATGCAACGACCTCAGACTTATGTCCTCAGGTCCCCGTACAGGTATCGAGGAGATCAAGCTGCCTCCCAAGCAGCCCGGTTCGTCCATCATGCCAGGCAAGGTCAACCCCGTCATCCCCGAGGTGGTCAACCAGATCTGCTTCAAGGTCATCGGCAACGACTTCGCAGTGACGATGGCTTCCGAGGCCGCCCAGCTCGAGCTCAACGTGATGGAGCCCGTAATGGTTGAGTCCCTCGTCGAGTCAGCCACATGGATGAGCCGCGCCTTCAGTACTCTCCGCATAGAATGCATCGAGGGCATCGAGGCCAACAGAAAGCACTGTGAGGAGCAGGTTAAGCACAGCATCGGTATCGTAACTGCCCTCAAGCCCTACATCGGGTACTCCAACTGCACCGAGATAGCCAAGGAGGCCCTTGAGAGCGGCAAGAGCGTCTACGACCTCGTACTGGAGCGCAACCTGCTGTCAAAGAAACAGCTCGATGTGATACTCAATCCCAAGAACATGATCCATCCGAGCATGATCGAGGATATCCAGACCAAAGAGTAAATATCAAAAGAGTAACCGATAGCGTAAAGAGGCTGTATCAAATTGAACGTTTGAACAGCCTCTTTTATTACACTCGTTTTTAGCGTCTAATACAGCAGTTTAAAATTATCCACCCAGAAAGTATTGCCAAGACCGCCGTAAAAGGCCTCCCCGCAACTGGATGATATCCAGATTACGATATGTGTCGGTTCCTCGTCCGGCTCAGCCCAGCCGTTCTCCTGAATAGGGACAATTTCTCCGTGGCTGTTACGGCAGTAATAGACAATATCCTTGTTCTTGAGGTCCATATCCGGCAGGAAACCGGGATCCGAGGAGATATCTCCGTACTTTATCGGAAGAGTCTCCCCGTTAATCCACTCGTGCTGATCCTCAGTAAAGAGCTTGAAGGCTGTCCCTACCCTCTTGGCAATCACGTTGCCGTCCGCATCCTCCGTCCTCCGCTGCAGATACACCGCTATGAAGGCATAGTCCTCACCTCCCATCTCCTTCTGCGACGAGAAACCGGTACTTCTGATAACGGGATTGCCTACCTCCGCCCTATAGTCATACTGAACCGCGGAAGGCCTGCCGGTAAACGGTATTCCGCAGTCCATCTTGGAATAGGCTCCCCTGGTGTCCCTTATAGGCTCATGGAAGTATCCGGATAGTATCGTACCCTGGACCAGAACCTCCATATCAATGAGACCCAGCACCCTGACCTTCTCCATTATCACGGACAACCTGGCACAGTACCCGTCACCGCGAGGTTCCGGAAAGACAGAGTTGCTGCCCTTGACGACTCCCACAATGTTTGCCATGATATTGCACGGTGCGAACACATCCTCCTTTCTCTGAACGAAAGGCTCCTGCCCTGTTATGGTATCTCCCTCCGAAAGTTTGTATATGGTTTTCACATTGCCCCCTATGATCCCGGACTCCTTGAGCCGCATCACCCGCCAATGATCGAACTTTCCCTTCTCATTGAAAAGAGAATCCATATATGAAGATGCCAGTACCGGGACCTGAACAAATAATAGAGGCAGAATAAGTCCCAATATTCTAAATCTTTTCATATTTTTGTACAAACTTTAATCGGCAAATTTAGAAAAATGCGCTCATTCTGCATCATATTTTTACTTTTACTGTCCTTCCAGACCGCCATGGCGGTGAGAGCCTACCCCTATCCGATACAGGTACGGCAGCCCGACGGAAGCACCATGACCATCCTGCTGCACGGGGATGAGTTCTACCATTACGCCACGACTGTTGACGGAAGATATGTTAGAAAAGGGCCCGACGGCTTCTTCCGGACTTCGGGAGCCGACATGCCAGGAGCTGTGGCGATGAGCATGCTACGAGAGAAAAATATCGGCAGGCTTCAGGCTTCAGGGGGCATACCGGTGCTGAGTACCGTTGTGACCGGACAGATCAAGGCACTTGTCATTCCCGTCGAGTTTCCGGATGTCAAGTTCTCGGTACCTGACCCGCAGGCTCATTTCCACAATATGCTGAATACCCCCGGATACTCCGACAACGGAGCCACCGGCTCGGCCGTAGACTATTTCAAGGCCAACCTGCCTGAAAAGGACTTTGTGTTCGATGTCACAGCGCCGGTCACATTGAGCCGCTCATATGTCTACTACGGCGAGAACGACCTTAGCACCCCGTCAGTCATCAAATATGACGTCAGGATATCCGAAATGGTGGAAGAGGCCTGCTCACTTGTCAACAATTCAGTCAATTTTGCCCAGTACGACAACGATAAAGACGGCAATGTGGACTACATATTCCTGTATTTCGCAGGATACAATGAGGCAGAAAGCGGAGACGAGAACGCCATCTGGCCCCAGACATACAATATAAGCTCTTCCGGAATAAGGCTTGACGGAGTACGGCTGGGTCTGTTCGCATGCTCCTCCGAGCTTGCCGGCAGCGACCTGGGCATGGAGGCGATTCCCTCCGGCATAGGCACGTTCTGCCACGAGTTCTCCCATTTCCTGGGACTGAAGGACCTCTATGACACCGACCACGGAAGCGGAGGGATAAGCAATTGCCTGTGGGGCACTCTTTCCATAATGGATGCCGGAAACTACAACAATTACGGAAGGACACCGCCTTATTACTGCGCTATAGACCGCGAGCTGGCAGGCACCGCCGAATACATGGAAATCAAAACCGGCATGACGGTCTCACTGGAAACAGTCAACCTCAACGGGACAGTCATCAGAATACCCACTGTGACTCCTGGAGAATATTACCTGATCGAGAACCGTCAGGAATCCGGCTGGGACTCATATATTGGAGGAAGCGGCATGGTCATATACCACATCGACAGGTCAGACAACATAGTAGACGGCATCACGGCCTCTTCAAGATGGAAAACCGGACTCATAAACAACTATGCACAGCATGAATGCGCGGATCTGGTGGAAGCCATGCCTGACGCCGGCAACATACAGCAGGTATTCTTCCCCGGACAGGCGGACATAAAGGAGTTCTCCGCCGCCGGCGCCCCCGCTTTCATCGCCTGGAACGGCACCCCTGTAGGCATAAGGCTAACCAATATATCCCAGAACAGCGGAACTGTCACATTTGACATACTTGAGGACAATACCGAGATACTGCTTTCTCCCCTAAACTGTCATATAAAAGCATTCCAGAACAAAGCCATAGCTGAATGGGACAGCGGACGGCCCGGGACCTATTCCTGGAGCATAATATGGAAAAGGACCGATATCCAGTCAATGGCAGCAAGAGACACGTCCTATGTCAGCCGATATACATTCAACGACCTGGAGCCAAAGGCAGAATACAGGTGCATGATCTACCATATAGGAGAGCACAACAACGGAGACACTGTGTCCCTGCATTTCAGCACATCCGCACTCACATCTCCGTATCCGTACATCGTACTGGACAAAAGGTCGTACTCACCAGGTGACACTCTGGAACTGGCGCTGAACAATCTCACCGAAAACCTCGTGTCCTGCACATGGTCCATCAACGGCAACAGGATCATGTCAGACCGCTATATATTCAGAACCGCAGGAACTTACGAGATTCAAGCAGTCATCGTATACGCCTCAGACGGCAGCAGCGAGACCATAATACGCACACTCAATGTTAAAGAAGCCTGTTTACCAGAAAACGATGAAGACTACTAAACTTGTATTCATATCATCCCTGATGATCATCCTCTGCGCCACGTCGTGCGGGGAAAAAGCCATTGAGATAGACTCATTGGAAAAAGAGCTGTTCCTGCGGGAAGAAGCAGAGGGCATCTACAAAGACGGCAAGGCGCTGTTCCTTTTCAATCAGGAACGGCACCAGAAGGCAGTCAATTCAAAACGCATCCAATACCGCATCCAAACCGACGAGCAGGACACCTGCCTCAATGTCACTATGGCGACGGTACCGGAGACTGCCGGCGCGCACATCACCACCTCAATAGACTTCAGAAGTCCAGGAGAGCTCATATCCAACATGAGCCATCTGGAATGCTCCAGAATAAGCGCCGACAAGATATGGTTGTGGAATTCCGGCAACCTTACAGGCATTATAGTCAATAAAAGCGGACTGTAAATCGCAAAAAGGGCGGACCTTGACTGGCCTGCCCTTTTTACCGCTCAATGCTCAATACGATTATTTAGAGAACTCAATAGAGGCCTTTCTGAAGTCCTTCAGAAGCTTTGCCAATTCAAGAGACGCCTTACGCGCACGTGTTCCGGCTGTCTTGTTGCCTTTCTCGCACTGAGCTTCCGCATTCTTCTGGAAAGTCTCGATTTCCGCATTGATTTTTTCAATAAGTTCTTTCATATTGTTTAATTATTTGATTTGGGTCAAATATAGCAATAATTTTCAAATAATTAGCCTTTTTTTATATTTTTGTGCCGTTTTATAGCGATATTTTTAAAAATGGACTTGAATTTTAATTTCAAAGAGATATTCAGTGCCTTCATGGTCCTGTTCGCCGTAATAGACATAACTGGATCTACCCCTGTCATCATTGGCCTCAAGGACAAAGGCCTTAAAGTTGAAGCCGGGAAAGCCGCACTGCTATCATCCGTCATATTCCTGCTGTTTCTGTTCCTTGGAGACGCCATACTGTCCCTCTTCGGCGTAGATATCCAGTCTTTTGCCGTAGCCGGCTCGATCATCATCCTCATACTGGCCTGCGAGATGGTTCTGGATATAGAGATATTCAAATACCAGGGGCCAGGGGGCTCCGCCACCGTCGTGCCCATCATCTTCCCGCTCATAGCCGGAGCCGGAGCCCTCACCACCGTCCTGTCACTGAGAGCCGAGTACCACGTCGAGAACATCATCGTGGCGATACTGCTCAACATGGTCATCGTCTATTTCGTACTCAGATACCTCAACATAGCAGAGCGCATCCTCGGCAAGGGAGGTGTCTACATCCTCCGCAAATTCTTCGGCATCATCCTCCTTGCCATCGCCGTCAAGCTCTTCACCACCAACATTGCCTCCCTGTTCTAAGCCGCCAATACACACGGAACTCCGATGCACCGGCATTTGTCAGACTGCCGTTCTCATCGATGATCGATATTCTTTTTTATAGCAGAATTATCAAAATAAGCACATCAAATTAGCATTATATTGTGTAATTTTTATCTCTTTGAGATATCAAAATATATCAAAATGGAATACACTGAATTATTAGTGACCGCAATTTAGACAAACAAACCGCACCGTCTGAGACGGGCTGAGGCGGTGGGAGGAAGGTGAACATATCTTTTATAACAAAATATGAGTGTTAAGCTTGAGAGAATATAATTCACAATCTATTGGAGTTCATACCCGACCTTGACTGAAATCCAGAAGATATCGGCTCTATGTTAAAATCTTATTTATCTTTTTTCTGCTGTATTTACATTTTCCCCTATAGGGTGTTGAATTTATTTATGCATTCAACATCCTGAACTTCATTCATATACAGTTCTCGCGGAAGAACTCTGGGATATGCGTGCCACTGGCGGATAGAGAGCACTCCGCGTCCGCCGGTAAGAATACGCACATTCCCATCCTTATCAGTGAATTTCCCTTCCACGGTATCGAATGTTATTGTTGCTACCGGGTTGTCAGGTACTTTATGTGTAGCTCCCCATGTAGTTGCATTGACTACGTGCGCCCTCACCTCGTAAATTCCGTCTTCAAGTTCAAACCTTAAATTGTAAATCGAAGGAATGAATCCGTCAATCTCACGGTAGAATACCCAGTCCTCGTGTTCAATCGTCATTTTTCCCTCGGGATAATACTTCTTACGGTCAAGATCATAAACAGCAAAATCCTTCATTCCCAGTCTCATGTCGTAGAAAGAGCTGTGTATTTCATTGAAGGCGACCCAGCCCCAGTCTTCCCATCCACCTAGTTCTGCAGCGCTTGAATCCACAGCCACATACCTTTCTCGTATCCCGAGACCACTGACCTTGATTTTTCTTCCGTCAAGAGTAATTTCTCCATCGACATCTCCAGCCCAGTTATACCCGTATGTGATACTGTGCTGTGTAAGATATGACGGAGTCTCGCGGCCATACCAAAGTGGTGCATGATGAGGCCTGTGCCATAGGTCCGTGGTGTAGACTCCGTCTCCGGAATCCTGCATTATATGCCATGAATTGTCGTCAAAACATTCTACACTATACTCTTTCCCGCAGGTTACGAATATGCTATGTTCCCTGTGTTCAATCTTCAGAGTGCCTGCAGGGTTTCTGAACATCCACTCATGGAGCATTCCTGGGTATTTACCTACCTTATAGACTGATTCTTTCAGTTGGACAGCCCTGCCGCCGTTATCTCTTGATATGTTGATGCTTACAGCATCGAGCTTTTCCACATTCATGGAAAGTATGGCTCCTCCCAATGTGTAGTTTTCACCATCATCCCCCTTCACGGAAAATGAAATTAGCCAATCTAGGAAGCCGCTTCTGACTTCTTCTTTTACACCGATTCTGGCATCATCGGCCAGAGTTACGAATGGATTCTCAATTTTCATGACTATATCAGTTATTTGATGTTGTTCTGTTTTGCAGAAGAATTCCTTGATGTAAGGTCTCTGTCAAGAAACCTGTCCACAAAGGCATCTTCGATTTTCCGATATCCGTTGACTGCACAGCGTTCCACGCGTTTATATGCTTCGACTGAGCATTTCTCAATCTTCCGATAGATGTTGAGAGTCCCGTTTTCTACTGCTTTGTAAACTTTAATCACTTTTTCGCTCATTGCCACATCAGGGCTTGCGATAACAATTGTTTTTTTCATATTGATTTCTTTTTGTGATTCAGCAATGCAAATGTAGGCAGGAAAAAGCTCTCCAATTTATATAAACCTCAGAGAAAGTTTTCCAAATTTCCTATTTTGTCTGAAAATATTGAAATATTTTCTCTTTTTCTTGCCATATTTGCTGAAAAATAAATGTATATGCTTACATACAATCAATGGAAAAACAGTGTGGTGGGTGATTTTTCACACGCTGAAAGAATAGGTGAGGATCTGATACTTTTGAAAGGCGCCGAACTCATGCAGAAGGAACTCGGTCCGTTCCATACAGATATGACAATAGCTATCATACTTAATGAAGGGAGCCTGAAAATAAATATCGATATGACTGACTATGAAGCTGCATCTCCTTGTATGGTTATAATTATGCACAAACAGACTTTCAAGGTTACCGAACTACCCGATAATATGAATGGAGATACTATCATCATGTCGGACAGATTCTCGAATGAATTGTTCAATGAATATTCAACTTTCAGCCAGCTTCGGAAAAACATTGAGTTGAGACCAGTCATCCCTCTGAGCGGAATAGAAAGTGCATTCAGCATATATCTGAGACTGCTGGATAATCTTATCAAGTCTCCGGTGATAGAGGCCTATAAATTCAAGGCCGCGAAACACCTTACACTTTCCATGTTTTACAGTACTGTCTTCTATCTTCACGATATTGAAGAAGTTAAACCAACAGACAGTCAGTCAATTATAATGAGCCGATTTGAAAAAGAGCTGAAATTGAACTATAAAAGGGAAAGGGAAGTCGGATTCTATGCTGAACGGCTTTCCATAACCCCGAAGTATCTCTCTTCTGTTGTGCTCAATCAGACCGGCAAATCAGCTTTGAAGGTGATAAATGAATATGTAGTCAACGAAAGTCAGGCTCTCCTTCTGTCTACTGATCTTACCATACAGCAGATATCGGACAAACTAAATTTTCCGTCACAAGCCATATTCAGCAAATTTTTCAAGCGGGTGACAGGAATTTCTCCACGGGAATACAGGAAGCGGTTACTGTAACTCCAATACTTGATTTTTGAAAATATATTGAAACAGCTGCAGGATGGGACCAAGCATATTCACCGGTCGTGACCGGGCAGAAATGGAAAATGTGCTGCAGGCCTGCAGCCTCGGATGCTACCCGGCTCCGCGAATCTGTCAAGAATATTCCCGAAGAAACCAATTACTGACGTATTTCAGACAAACAAATCCTGATTTCTCCTCTAAAAATTGTATTTTGTCCAAACAAACCGCACCGTCTGAGGCGGTCAAACGCTGTTGTCCAAACAAATTAAATCCCCGCCAATCTATCTGATTAACAGGGATTTAACAATTATTCCGCGCTTAAAAACGCATTAATATTCCTCCTCGTTGAAGAAGAAGTCCTCCTTGCTGGGGTAATCGGGCCAGATCTCCTCAATGCTTTCGTAAACCTCACCGTCATCCTCAAGGTCTTCCAGATTCTCTATAACCTCCAGAGGAGCTCCAGAGCGGGTAGCATAATCTATCAATTCATCTTTGGTTGCAGGCCATGGAGCGTCTTCAAGCTTAGACGCCAGTTCAAGTGTCCAGTACATACTTAATGCATTTTTATTTGGTCGGCAAAGATATACAAAAATCCTCTAGTCAGTCCAAAAATCTTCCGAAATATCATGCCTGCGGCACTCCATGCGCCCCAGCGTGAACAGATAGTCCGACAAGCGGTTGAGATACCGCAGCACAGCCACCATTACAGGCCGCTCATCCCCCAGGGCAACGCATGAGCGCTCGCTCCTGCGGCAGATGCACCGCGCCACATGACAGTGTGCCGCACTGACCGGACGCGAGGGCAGCACGAAGCTCCTCATGGGAGGCAGCTCTCCGCTCATCCTGTCTATCTCTTTCTCCAGAACCGATATTGCTTCTTCCGGAAAAGGAGTCAGCCTGTGATTCTCCACATCGGAAGCCACATGAGCCGATGCTGTCATCAGCACCGCCTGTATCTGCCTCAGGACCGCGTCTTCCGTCCCGATATGGCACCGCAACAAGGCTATATATGATATCAGTTCGTCCAGGTCTCCGTATGCGCAGACCCTCCCGGACGCCTTGGAGACCCGCCTGCCTCCTACGAGGGATGTCTCACCGGCGTCTCCTGTCTTAGTGTAAATCTTCATATTCGTACTATTTTACATGTTCTGTATCCGACTCTATGCGGCCGTCCCTGAGACGTATGACCCGATGGGCATAGGCGGCGATATCCTCCTCGTGGGTCACGACTATCACCGTATTGCCTCCGCGGTATATCTCATCGAAAAGCCTCATTATCTCTACTGAAGTATGGGTGTCCAGATTGCCGGTAGGCTCGTCCGCCAGTATGATGGAAGGACTGTTGATCAGCGCCCTGGCAAGCGCCACTCTCTGCCTTTGTCCCCCCGACAGTTCGTTGGGCCGGTGGTCCATCCTGTCCTCCAGACCGACACTCCTCAACGCCTGTGCCGCCTTCACCCGCCTCTCTCCAGCCGGGACACCGGCATAGACCATCGGCAAGGCGACATTCTCCAGCGCATTGTACCTCGGAAGGAGATTGAAGGACTGAAAGACGAAGCCTATCTCCCTGTTCCTGACATCCGCCAGCTCGCCGTCATCCATCTCGCTCACATCCACACCGTTCAGCACATACCTTCCGCTGTCCGGCGAGTCCAGACATCCCAGGATATTCATCAATGTGGACTTGCCAGAACCTGACGGCCCCATGATGGCCACATATTCGTTCCTGCTTACGGAGAGCGATACCCCGTCCAACGCTCTCACCTCCTGACTGCCGACCCGGTATATCTTGTATACATCCTCAAGTCTGATAACCTCTTTCACTTTCTCCATACTCTTATCGACTGAATTGGACTTCTAAAGTAATAATTTATTGTCATTGTACAACATTTTACTTAATATTGCGCCTCAAATTTTTACGACTATGGCATTTAGGAAAATTGAAGAATATGATCCGCAGGCTACCGAAGAGCTTGCAGTACACTATAAAGAAGTGCTCAGGCTGCTGGGCGAGGATCCTGAAAGGGAAGGACTGCTGAAAACTCCCGAAAGAGTAGCTAAAAGCATGCAGTTCCTGACCCAGGGCTATCACATGGACGGAGCCGAGATACTGCGTTCCGCGATGTTCAAGGAGGACTACAGGCAGATGGTAGTGGTAAAGGACATCGAACTGTACTCCATGTGCGAGCATCATCTTCTGCCGTTCTACGGGAAGGCGCATGTGGCATATATTCCGAACGGGTACATCACAGGTCTGAGCAAAATAGCCAGGGTGGTGGAATGCTATGCCCGGCGCCTGCAGGTGCAGGAGCGTCTCACCGTCCAGATAAGGGACTGCATACAGGACACACTGCACCCTCTCGGAGTGGGAGTAGTCATAGAGGCATCACACATGTGCATGCAGATCCGCGGTGTGCAGAAACAGAACTCCATCACCACCACCTCGGCGTTCACCGGCGGATTCCTGAAGGACGAGCGCACCCGCAGCGAGTTCATGCGCCTGATAGGAGTGTCGCTGCACTAGTCTCATAATAATATAAAGCT
>ULPL01016620.1_pt1 | contig 16308 bp, 10 predicted proteins | sample 1953481 | NCBI WGS metagenome assembly ULPL01 (sample SAMEA4835628, study PRJEB28245) | human gut metagenome | biome: gut microbiome; material: fecal sample | place: Denmark | collected 2008 | reverse complement strand
CCATTCACTGAACGGCTTCATCACAATCATCACGTCGGCATCCTCTACGGCCATCGGGTCGGTAGGTACTTCAGCCGTACCGATTTTGGCAACCACGTGCTTGATTTCCGGAAAATCCTCCTTCAGTTTCTTCTCAGCCGCAAGCGACACCTCGATACTGCGGCTCAAGGAACTACCTGCCGGAAGCGTCATCTGCATGGCGAAGTCGCCTTCATCGAGTGTCGGAATAAATTCGGCTCCCAACCGGGTGAACAACAAGAAGGACAATATTAATAAGGTAAAGGCCGAAGCCAACGTACCCCACACATGGGCCAGACAGAAATTCAAGGCACGGTGATACACACGGTTCAACTTCTCGAAGAAACGGTCGGCCAAGGTCGGCTTCACAGCCACGGTACGTTTCAGGAAAAGCGAAGCCATCATCGGCACATAAGTGAGCGACAGCAATAGGGCTCCGATGATACAGAACACCAGGGTCTTGGCCATCGGAGTGAAGTACTTGCCTTCAATTCCTGTCAAGGTCAATATCGGGAAGAACACAATCAGAATAATCAAAACGGCAAACGTGGCGCTTCGTACGACATTGCCGGCTCCTTTCTCCACCTCTGCATCCATTTCTTCTTTGCTGAAGGTACGTCCCATCAACCGACGGCCGTAGATATGTGCCAGAATTCCTTCCAATATCACAATGGAACCGTCTACCACAATACCGAAGTCGATAGCTCCCAAACTCATCAGGTTGGCAGATACACCGAACACCCGCATCAGGATAAAGGCAAAAAGCATAGCTAACGGAATTACGGAAGCCACAATCAATCCTGCACGGACATTGCCGAGGAACAGAATCAATACCAAGAACACGATAATGGCTCCTTCCACCAAGTTGCGGATAACTGTCGATATGTTACGGTTCACCAGTTCCGAACGATTCAGATAAGGCTCTACACTGACTCCTTCGGGAAGCATCTTCTGTACCTTCGCCACGCGTTTCTCCAACTCCTGCGTGACCACATTGGCATTGGCACCTTTCAGCATCATGGCAATACCTCCCACGCATTCGCCTTCTCCATCCTTGGTCATGGCGCCAAAACGCTTGGGAGCTCCGTAACGTACTTTAGCAATGTCGCTCACATGTACAGGGATTCCTCCACGATTGGTCACGACAATCTGTTCAATGTCTTTTAAGTCGGCAATCATACCTTCCGAACGGATGTAATAGGCACGGTTCACCTTTTCTATATAGCTACCTCCGGTATTCTGGTTATTGCGACTCAATGCATCGTACACATCGCTGATGGTGATATTGAGCGAATACAAGGCATCCGGATCAACAGCCACTTCATATTGCTTCAGGTATCCTCCGAAACTGTTGATTTCCACAATGCCCGGAATACCCGAAAGCTGTCTTTTCACAATCCAGTCTTGAATGGTACGCAACTCCATGGCATCATACTTGTCCTCATATTCAGGGGCCACTTTCAGTACATACTGGTAGATTTCACCCAAACCGGTAGTAATGGGCATCATCTCCGGCACACCCAACTCCGAAGGTATTTCTCCGGCCACGGTTTGTATCTGCTCATTCACCAGCTGACGAGCATCCAGTGTGGGCACACTTTCCTTGAACACCACGGTCACCAGCGACAAGCCGAAACGGGACACGGAACGAATTTCCTGCACATTCATAATGTTGCTCATGGCAACCTCTATCGGGAACGTAATCAGCTGCTCTACCTCCTGCGGAGCCAAAGTAGGCGATACCGTGACTACCTGCACCTGATTATTGGTAATATCAGGTACGGCATCAATAGGCAACGTCAGCATAGAATAAATGCCCCCAATCATTAAAAACAGTGTTGTCAAAGCGACAAACAGTTTTTTTCGAATTGAAAAATGGACTATTTTCTTAAACATTTTCTTGAGTGTTGATTAATGATGGTAGCAAAATTAGTGGCTCACTACCTTTTAAAGATTCGTAAAAGTATGAAACCGACAAATCAGAGGTTGAACTGTACTTTTGGAAAGATGAAATATAAAAAGAGCAGACAGAAGCCGAAACTTATTTTTTTCTATGTCAGTGTGGCAGTTTTTTATTATTTTTGCGGCCAATCCACAAAAAGCTGAGCTAAGGCACGATTTTTGCTGGAGAAAAAGCAAAAACATTCAATTGAAATAAAACTAAATAAGATATGAGCAACAAGAATCAAAACCAAAAGGTGGAAGAAGAATTGAAGAATCAGCAGCACACTGACAAAAATGCACAGGCTGCCGCTGAATCTCAGGAAGCGGAAGCACAAAAAGCCCAGGAAAAAGGCGAAGAAGAAAAAGAACTTACCGCAGAAGAGAAGTTAGAAAAAGAATTGGAAGAAGCTCAGAAAGTGATTGATGAGCAAAAAGATAAATATCTGCGTCTGTCTGCTGAATTTGATAATTTCCGGAAACGTACTATCAAGGAAAAAGCCGAACTGATTAAGAACGGAGGCGAAAAAGCCATCAATGCCGTACTACCAGTTTTGGATGATCTGGAACGTGCTTTACAGAATATGCAGAAAGCAGAAGACGTGAAAGCAATCTACGACGGTGTAGAACTGATTTATCAAAAGTTCCTGAAGAACTTGCATCAGGAGGGACTGGAAAAAATGGAACCTATCGGCCAGGATTTCGATACCGACTACCACGAAGCCATCGCACTGGTACCCGCTTCAAGTGAAGATCAGAAAGGAAAGATTCTGGACTGTGTACAGACTGGATACAAATTGAATGAAAAAGTCATCCGTCACGCCAAAGTGGTGGTTGCCCAATAATAAATAGGTAGAGTCATGGCGAAAAGAGATTACTATGAAGTGCTGGGGGTTGCCAAAACGGCCACGGCAGATGAGATAAAGAAAGCGTATCGAAAGAAGGCCATCCAATATCATCCGGACCGCAACCCGGGTGATAAGGAAGCGGAAGAGAAGTTCAAGGAAGCCGCAGAGGCCTACGAAGTATTGAGCAACCCGGACAAGCGTTCACGCTATGACCAGTTCGGTTTTGCCGGAGTAGACGGTGCAGCCGGAGGTGGAAGCGGTTTTGGCGGATTTGGCGGCCAAGGCATGTCTATGGACGATATTTTCTCTATGTTCGGCGATATTTTCGGCGGACACGGAGGATTCGGCGGATTCAGCAGCGGATTTGGTGGCGGAGGCCAGTCACGTCAGCGGAAATTCCGTGGCTCAGACTTGCGCGTAAAGGTCAAACTGAACCTGAAGGAGATTTCTACTGGAGTTGAAAAGAAATTCAAGCTGAAGAAATACGTAGAATGCAGCCACTGTCATGGTACAGGAGCAGAAGGTGACGGAGGTACAGAAACTTGTCCTACATGTCACGGAACGGGTAGCGTAACCCGCACACAGCAGAGCATTTTCGGCATGATGCAGACACAGTCTGTATGTCCGCAGTGCGGCGGTGAAGGTAAAATCATCAAGAACAAATGTAAGGAATGTAACGGTGAAGGAGTGGTTTACGGTGAAGAAGTGGTAACCGTGAAGATTCCGGCCGGAGTAGCTGAAGGCATGCAGGTGACCATCAACGGAAAAGGTAATGCCGGAAAGCACAACGGGGTACCGGGCGACTTGCTGGTATTGATTGAGGAAGAAAAGCATCCGGAACTCATCCGTGACGAAAGTGACTTGATTTACAACCTTCTATTGAGTGTGCCGACCGCTGCATTAGGAGGTACGGTAGAAATCCCGACCATCGACGGGAAGGCAAAAATCAAGATTGAGCCGGGCACACAGCCGGGCAAAGTACTCCGCTTGCGCGGCAAAGGTCTGCCAAACATCAACAGCTACGGATACAACACCGGTACAGGTGACTTGCTGGTAAATATCAGCGTCTACATTCCGGAAACGCTGACGAAAGAAGAACGTCAGGCACTGGAGAAATGGCAGGAAGCAGAGAACTTCAAGCCAAATACAAGCCTGAAAGAAAAAATCTTCAAGAAATTCAGAAGTTTATTCGATTAAGCAACAGCTTTTCAGATACAAGAAAGGACTGTCTCCCCTACAAGTGGAGTCAGTCCTTTCTGCATTTAAACACGATTCCTGCAAGTCTCCCATTTCGGCCGAAAGCCTTTGCCCAGTACTTCCGAAGAAGTACTCCAGTACTGCATAGGGAGTACTCCAGTACTTTCGTGGAAGTACTACAGTACTCCTTAAGAAGTACTGAAAAGAGAACAGGACATTTCAAATTCTGCTCCGGTCCACATCGTCTTCTTTATCCAAATAAAATTTAAACCAGGACTAAAAAGAGATAACAGCCTAAATAGCAGTGACATTTTTTGTATTTTTGGGGTAACAAAAAAATGAAAGTCATGAAAAAATATATCTTGCTGCTGACATTGTTCTGTCCGTTACTCGTTTTAGCACAGACAGAAAATCCGAAGTCGCTTCCTTCCGACTCCCTTTCCACGACATTGCATGCAGAACAGCTCATGGCTAAGGATACACTCAGTGTACCCCTGCCCGCTCCTGTTCCGCAGCATTACCTATACTCTCCCTTCGATATGTATGGCATTACCCCGTTCAATTACGGCTATGCCACCTGGGAGTTGCATAAAGGATTCAATGCCTCCATCGGCATGAATGTCACGTTCAGTCCGAGCAAATACGCTCCTTCCGGAGTGGGTTTCGGTCAGGATGCCGCTTTCTTGTACGCCGTACCGCTGAACAAGCGCTTCAGCGTAGCAGGCGGATTGTATGCCAGCAATTTCAACTGGGGTGGCATCAACTACCGCAATGTAGGAATTACCGGCATTGCTGCGTTTAAAGTCAACGAACGTATCAGTCTGTATGCCTATGGCAACAAGTCGCTCATGCCAAAACGTTCACCCTATTACTACCCCATGCCTAATTTTGCTCCCGACCGGATTGGGGGAATGATTAATTTCAAGTTTAATGAAAGCAGTTCCATCAGCATCGGAGTAGAAGGAATCAAGTACCCGCAAGGAGCTTACTGGTAAATGAAATCGTAAAAAGATAGGTTATCCTGATAAAAATGATGATATTTGCAGCTGTTTTTAAAAAGCAGAAATCATGAATTATCAGGAAACACTTACCTACTTATATAATAGTGCCCCTCTGTTTCAGCAGGTGGGAAAAGATGCTTACAAAGAGGGATTGGACAACACGTATGCCCTGGATGATTACTTTCATCATCCTCACCGCAAATTCCATACGATTCACGTGGCAGGAACCAACGGGAAAGGTTCTTGTTCGCATACATTGGCTGCCATTCTACAGGCTGCAGGCTATAAAACCGGACTTTATACTTCTCCTCACTTAGTGGATTTCCGTGAGCGTATCCGCGTAAACGGAACTCCGGTAAGTCAGGAATTTGTCATCGACTTTGTAGAAAAGCACCGCGCATTCTTCGAACCACTCCACCCTTCTTTCTTTGAACTTACCACCGCCATGGCATTCACTTATTTCGCTGAACAGCAGGTGGATGTTGCCGTTATAGAGGTTGGCCTTGGAGGAAGACTGGACTGCACCAACATCATTCAGCCCGACTTATGTGTCATTACCAACATCAGTTTCGATCATGTACAGTTTTTAGGCAATACCCTGGAAAAAATTGCTTCAGAAAAGGCGGGCATCATTAAAGAAGGTACTCCGGTTGTAATCGGTGAAACCACCCCCGAAACCCGACCAGTCTTCCAGGCTAAGGCAACTGCCGTAGGGGCTCCCATTGTATTTGCCGAAGACGAGCACCTGCTCATCCATGCGACCCGCAACGAAGCGATGCATTACGTTTACCAAACTGCTGACTACCCTCAACTGGAGGGCGAACTGGGAGGCTTATGCCAACTAAAGAACACCAATACCCTACTCTCGGCTATCCGCCAGCTTCGTCATGCAGGATACAACCTGTCAGAAGAGAATGTGCGTGAAGGCTTCCTCCATGTCTGCGAGCTGACCGATCTGATGGGACGCTGGCAGAAATTAGGTGAGAAACCGACCATCATCTGCGATACCGGACACAACACGGGTGGTATGCAATACATAACCGAGCAACTCAGACATCAGACTTATAAAACCTTACATATTGTCATCGGCATGGTGAACGATAAGGATGTAAGCGGTGTATTGTCTATGTTGCCTAAAGATGCCCGATATTATTTCACACAAGCCAGCGTGAAAAGAGCTCTTCCCTACCAGCAGATGAAAGCACTGGCCGAGACCTTCAATTTACACGGAGAAGCTTACCCCCATGTGAAAGAAGCCTTCGAAGCAGCCAAGGAACAGGCCCAGCCGGATGATTTTATTTTTGTGGGAGGAAGCAGTTTTATTGTCGCCGATTTACTTTCTTTAAACAATTAAAGAACGTTCTTTCTTCGAAAATGTTTGGGTATATTGAAGAAAATCTTTTTATTTGCACAACAAAATAATGTGTGAACTAAAAGATTTTAATAATATGAACAACACATTTTACAAAGAAAATAATTTAAGCGGCTTAAAAAGAGCAGATTTTCAAAAAATTGTAGACGGCAAAGAGACAGATTTGTTTATTCTTTCGAACCAGCAAGGTGCCGAAGTAGCAATTACAAACTATGGGGGAGCAATTTTAACTGTGATGGTACCGGACAAAAACGGTAAACTGGCCAATGTGGTGCAGGGACATGACAGTATCGACAATGTAATCAACAGCCACGAACCTTTCCTGAGTACATTAATCGGACGCTATGGCAACCGTATTGCGAAAGGCAGTTTCCTGATGGACGGACAAGAACATAATTTGACCATCAATAACGGTCCTAACTCCCTGCATGGAGGTCCGACTGGCTTCCATGCCCGCGTATGGGATGCCAAACAAGAAGATGAACATAGCGTAACGCTGCACTATCTCTCTAAAGATGGTGAAGAAGGTTTCCCAGGCAATCTGAACGTCACAGTTACTTATACGCTGACAGGACAGAACGAACTGGTCATCACTTACGTAGCCAACTGCGACAAAAAAACCATCATCAACCTGACAAACCACGCATTTTTCAGTCTGGCAGGTTTGAACAATCCGACTCCGACCGTAGATAATAACATCGTCACAATCAACGCAGATTTTTATATTCCAATAGACGAAGTATCTATCCCTACAGGAGAAATATTGAAGGTAGAAGGTACTCCGATGGACTTCCGTACACCGCACACAGTGGGAAGCCGTATCAATGAACCGTTCCAGCAGCTCATCAACGGAGCCGGATACGACCATTGCTACGTACTGAACAAACGCGAAACGGAAGCTTTGGTATTTGCGGCTAAATGTGTAGAACCGGAAAGCGGACGTTCGCTGGAAGTTTATACTACAGAGCCGGGTGTACAAGTATACACAGCCAACTGGCACAATGGTTTCACTGGATACCACGGTGCTACATTCCCGGCAAGAAGTGCCATCTGCTTTGAAGCACAGCACTTCCCCGACTCACCCAACAAAGGACACTTCCCGTCAGTCGTATTGAAACCGGAAGATACCTACCATCAGGTAACTATCTATAAGTTCGGAGTTGAAAAATAAAAATCTAATTCTTTAATTAACCTATAACAAACTAACACCTTTAAACAACATGTCACAACAACAAAAAAGCTATTTGTTACCCATAGTAATGATGTTCGCATTGTTTGCTATGATTTCTTTCGTAACCGGTTTGCCGGCTCCATTTGGAGTAATCGTACAGAGTGAATTTGGAGCTACCAACCTGGAAGCTACACTCGGATTCGCTGCGAACTTCATTGCATACGCATTTATGGGTATTCCTTCGGGACTTCTTTTACAGAAAATCGGATACAAGAAAACAGCATTGATTGCTATTGCAGTAGGATTCATTGGTGTAGGTATTCAGGCATTGGCCTCTAAAGGCGGATTCTCTGTATATTTGGCTGGAGCCTTCATCTCTGGTTTCTCTATGTGTATGCTGAACACAGTAGTTAACCCGATGTTGAACACTCTGGGTGGTGGCGGCAAGAAAGGTAACCAGCTTATCCAGACTGGTGGTTCACTGAACTCTTTGTCGGCTACTATCGTTCCGGTATTGGTAGGTTACCTGATGGGTGCCAACGTAGAAGAACGTACTATCGCTAAGGCTTTGCCGGCATTGTACATCGCCATGGCTATCTTCGCCATCGCGTTTCTGGTACTTTTCTTCATGGCTATCCCTGAACCAAGCTTGTCTAAGGCAAACAAGAGCAAAGGCGAACACAGCCCGTTGTCTTTCCGTCACTTCAAGCTGGGAACCATCGCCATCTTCGTTTACGTAGGTATTGAAGTAGGTGTTCCTCACTTTGCGAACTTGTTCATGACTGCACAAGCTCACGAAGGCGGTTTGGGCATTGACCCGGCCATTGCAGGTTCTATCGTAGGAACTTACTGGTTCCTGATGCTTATCGGTCGTCTGATTGGTGCGTCACTCGGAGCTCAGTTCAGTAGTAAGGCCATGTTGACCGTAGCTTCTATTCTCGGATTGGTTTTGATTGGTATTGCCTTCGTAACTCCGTTGAGCAGCGTAGTCAACATGCCGGTATTCAAAAGCGGAGCTAGTCTGTCATTCGGATTGGAAGCAGTTCCTGTCAGCGTAATGTGTATGGCACTCTGCGGACTCTGTACTTCAATCATGTGGGGTGGTATCTTCAACTTGGCTGTAGAAGGACTGGGTAAATACACAGAAGCAGCTTCCGGAATTTTCATGGTAATGGTTTGCGGTGGTGGATTACTTCCGCTGTTACAAGGTGGAGTAGCCGACTCAGCAGGTTACCTGAACAGCTTTATCGTAATTGCAGCCGCATTGGCATACTTGTTGTTCTATGCGTTAATCGGATGCAAGAATGTAAACAAAGACATTCCGACTGAATAATAAAACACAAGGATGAAGGATGGACTCATTCTTCATCCTTTCTTGTTTATATACCAGAATTTATTAACCTTTAATTTTTATCATTATGGACATAGAATTTGTAAGAAGCCGCTTTATCAAGCATTTCGACGGTACAACAGGCTCAGTATATACTTCTCCGGGACGAATCAACCTGATTGGTGAGCACACTGACTACAACGGAGGTTTTGTATTCCCGGGAGCTGTAGACAAAGGTATGGTAGCCGAAATCAAACCGAACGGAAAAGATAAAGTTTGCGCTTATTCTATCGACTTGAAAGACTACGTAGAATTCGGATTGAACGAAGAAGATGCTCCGAAAGCAAGCTGGGCACGTTATATCTTCGGTGTTTGCCGTGAAATGATCAAACGCGGAGTTGACGTAAAAGGCTTCAATACTGCATTTGCAGGTGATGTACCTCTGGGTGCAGGTATGTCTTCTTCTGCTGCATTGGAATCTACATACGCATACGCTTTGAACGATTTGTTCGGCGACAACAAAATTGACAAATTCGAACTGGCTAAAGTAGGTCAGGCTACAGAACACAACTACTGCGGAGTTAATTGCGGTATCATGGACCAGTTTGCTTCTGTATTTGGTAAAGAAGGTCACCTGATTCGTCTGGACTGCCGTTCACTGGAATACCAGTACTTCCCGTTCAGACCGGACGGATACCGTTTGGTATTGGTTGACTCTGTAGTAAAACATGAACTGGCATCTTCTGCATACAACAAACGCCGTCAGAGCTGTGAAGCTGTTGTAGCTGCTATCAAGAAGAACCACCCGACTGTAGAATTCCTGAGAGACTGCACAATGGATATGCTGAACGAAGTAAAAGCTGACGTTTCTGAAGAAGACTACATGCGTGCTGAATACGTAATCGAAGAAATCCAACGCGTGCTCGACGTATGCGACGCATTGGAAAAAGGCGACTACGAAACAGTGGGACAGAAAATGTATGAAACTCACCATGGCATGAGCAAGCTGTATGAAGTAAGCTGCGAAGAGCTTGACTTCCTGAACGATATTGCTTTTGACTGTGGAGTTACTGGTTCACGCGTAATGGGCGGTGGATTTGGTGGATGTACCATCAACCTGGTTAAGAATGAATTGTATGAAACATTCATTTCTACTGCAAAAGAACGCTTCAAAGAAAAATTCGGTCGCAGCCCGAAAGTATACGATGTAGTTATCAGCGACGGTTCACACAAAGTTTGCTAATTCTATATCCATCATAACATAAAAAAGCACGAATTTCGGTTCGTGCTTTTTTTATGATATGTACTCGACAAAATCAATCGCCGCGATAATAATACAGTAATGAATGCCGTGCAATAAAGTCCGCATTCAGTTTCACCAGCATCTTCTCTCCTACTTCAGGCAATTCTGCATCGGGCAGCAAGTTTTTTTCAATGCAATAATGCAACAGATCCGGCGGACAAAGCATCTCTTCCGTCAACATCCGGAATGCATTTTGCGAAGCCTCTTCCTGATCGTAATAAGGATTTTCCGTGTCGGCGATGTATTCACACACATCCTTCGCCAGCAAAAGCCCTTTCTGCTCATCCACCATCAATACAAAGTTCCGGCAACTCTTCATCTGCGGCAAGGTGTGATTCTCATCATCCGGCCACTGCAGAATCTCTACCAGGAAGCGTTTCAATGAATCATAGCCATTGAGATAAATAATTTTCCGTCCGCCAGTCCACAAGGTAAAGAGACGATAAATCTCCGAATTCTTCTGCAAAACAGTTTCCGGCATTTCCTTTTCCTCCTGATACAGACGAGGAACCGATTTCCAGCACTTTGCCTGCTTACCAGCCAACAACTCAATCCATTCGTGAAGGAACAACGCCAAAGGACCCGTAGGGATAATAAAACGGTCGTCCGGTGCCACCCGTTCAATATAAGGCAGCATAGAAGGTTCCGTAAGGTAAGTGTGTCCGAAAAGCCATGACAATTTCCGGTCAGCCTCTTTTTCATCTGCATAGCCATCAAAATAATCCTTCAGCAACTCATTCTCCGGAGCCACCTCATAAGCTTCCTCCAGTAAAGGCAGAAAATCCTGTGCCTGTTTTAAGATTGAGGTATCCAACGGATTCACATACCCATGCGAGTAAGGAGCCTTTTGCCATGTATTCCAGATAATGAAACGTACGTCCTCCAGGTTTACCTCTCCCTTTATATAATCTTTTCCCGTGGGATAGAATGGAAGACACCTGCCATATAAACGGGTATGAGCAGTGGTAAATCCCTGCCACAATCCCAGGCCGGAAATGATGTCTTCCAGATAAGCTGCCACATACAAACTTAAATTCTTGCAAAACATCTCAGGCAATTCCTCCAAATGACAAGCCGCATAAAGTTTGTTGGCCAACTCCACAAAAAACGTATCTGAAGAACAAACTGTCGTATACGGATGAATAGCCAGCCAGTCGTTCAAATAAATCACATTCTTTTTCATATATATTCGTTCATTTGAATAATCAGTTTCGAGTAAAAAGCGTCACAAGCAGTGAAATCAGTGTCAGACCGATTCCTACACAAACCACTCCGGTCCAGCCCCAAGCGTGCCAGAATGTACCAGCCAGAAAAGTTCCCAGTGAACCACCCACAAAATAAGTCGTCATAAAGATGGTATTCACCCGGTTGGTCGCCTTGGGAGCCTGCGACAATGCACAGGTTTGATTACCTATCTGCACACATTGCATACCGATATCTATCACAATAATTCCCACGATAAAACCTAAATAAGAATTCTGGAAAATAAACATGATGATCCAGGCTGCAATGATGAGCGAACAACCAACAAAAGTAAAAAAGCGCACTCCAAACTTATGTACCAAACTCCCAACAAAAGAGGCCGTCAGTGCACCGGCCACTCCACACAATCCCAGCATACCGATGATGTTGTTTCCTGCATAAAATGGTTCCCCACTTAACTTAAAGGCCAGACAGGCCCATAATGCCAGGAAGCTACCAAAACAAAGTCCGGCCCGTGCAGAAACCAAACGAATGGTGGAATTGTCCCGATACAGCGTAAAAAGCGATTTCATCAATCCTTTGTACGTACCTTTGAAATTTAGCGGCATATCCGGCAACACCCGAACCACCACAAAAATACAAAGCAACATGATGACGGCTGCAATATAATACATCGTACGCCATCCCCAATATTCGCCTACAAAACCACTGATTACCCGTGAGCCTAAAATTCCGGTCAGCAGACCGCTAACCATCATTCCCACATTACGTGCTTTATTCTGAGGCAGCGAAAACTGTGCAGCAATCGGGATAAAAATCTGCGGCATGACCGAACAAATCCCTGTCACCAGCGAAGCCAGCAAGATGTAGAATACATTCACCGACATAGCAATACTGCAAGTTGCCACCGACAACAAGAGAAAGTTAATGACAATGATATTTTTCCGCTTATACAAGTCCCCCAAAGGAATAATAAACAACAATCCCAGCGCATACCCAATCTGTGTGGTCATAGGTATCAGGTTAGCTGTAAACTCCGAGATACCCAAATCCTCACTGATACGGTTCAGCAACGGTTGATTATAATACAGATTCGCCACTGAAAGTCCTGATATAATGGCCAGTATCCACAGTAACGAAGCCGGAATTCCTTTATTCTCTTCCAATTTTTGTTTCATATTGATAAACTCTTACTTTCATTCTGCAAAAATAGACAAAAAAACAAATGTCCATAATAAAGTCAACCACAAAGCAAAATGAAAATAAATTCAGGATTCATACAATAACCTTGTCAGATTCTTCTTTCATTAGTCCACAAATTACAAACTTATTACATATTACATGAATTATGCAACTCACACAAAATCAAGAAAAAAGGAGTCTGTCGTTCTATATTCCCTATCCGATAGAAAAATAAAAAAGTTAATTATCGACTGTCTAATTTGTTAAATCGTCCACTCTCTAATTATTCGTTGAAAAGATTTTTTAACTTTGCAACAGAAAAAACTAAGTAATACAAAAAGAATCAACGAACTTAACTACAAAGTATTTAGCGAACAACAACGCGAAAATAGATTTACAATTTATTTAATTAAAAATTTATGGTACATCATTCCAAATTCCTGTACTCCGCATTGGTCGTTTCAGCTATGGCTGTTGGCGCAAATGCTCAGGTAACAACTTCTGCTATCAGCGGAAAAGTTTTAGATGAAACCAAAGCCCCGGTTATCGGTGCTACAGTGGTAGCTATCCACGAACCGTCAGGAACTCTCTACGGTGCAGTTACAAACGTAGATGGACGTTACACCATCCAAGGTATGCGTACCGGTGGTCCCTACAAAATTGAAATCTCATACGTAGGTTACAACAAAACTGCATTTACAGGTATTTCACTTGAACTGGGTAACACACTCAGCCTGAATGCCGAAATGAAACCAAGTTCAGAACTGTTGGACGAAGTAGTAGTCGTAGCCGATGCAAAAGCGAATGCCGGAGCTGCACACAACTTCTCTACACAGAAAATCGAAAACACTCCGACAGTCGACCGTAACGTGTACGACATCGTGAAGAACATGCCGATGGCTTCAACTTATAAAAGCGGAGGTATTTCTTTTGCAGGCTCAAACAACCGTTACAACAGCTTCCAGATTGATGGTACAGTAAGTAATGACGTGTTCGGTTTGTCTGCATCTGGAACTAACGGTGGTCAGACAGGTGCCAACCCGATTTCTATGGATGCCATCCAAGAAATTCAGGTAGTCGTTGCTCCTTTCGACGTACGTCAGAGTGGATTTACCGGAGGCGGTATCAATGCTATTACAAAACAAGGTACCAATAAGTTTCAAGCTACCGCCTACTCTTATTTCACAAATGAAAATATGTATGGAAAGTATAATGCCACACGCAATTACGAAAAACAAAAACTGGCAGAACAAAACACCCGTACTTTTGGAGGGACCATTGGTGGAGCATTAATTAAAAACAAATTATTTTATTTCATAAGTGCAGAACAGAAATCAGATATTTATCCAAATAATATTTATCCTGGATATACTGAAAAATATTTAACTGCTGATATGGCCAATAAAATAATTGACAAATATTATGAATACACCGGTATAAAGGAAACCTATGGCCCACGAGACATCGAAAATAAATCTTTCGGACTATTAGCACGTATCGATTGGAATATTAATAAGGACCACAAATTGGCTATTCGTTACCAACACAATAATTCGTATGATGATAAGCTAAGTCTTAGTACATCTTCTTTCCGCTTTAACGGAAGTGGATATCGTCAAAATAATAAAACAAACTCCGTTGTAATTGAATTGAATTCACATTTAGGGGAAGCTTTATATAACGAATTACGTGCATCAGCAAGCTTTGTACGCGATCATCGTGATATAGATTACAATGGAGCGACCATACAAATAAAAAGAGCTAGTGATAATAACAATACCCAAATAGACATGGGTACGGAATACTCTTCTGGTGCAAACTTTCTTAATCAAGACATCTATACAGTAGAAGATAATATTTCGTGGTACAAAGGTAATCACTCTTTTACCTTTGGTACACATAATGAAATCTATCGCATGCAGAATCTTTTCATGCAAGCCAATAATGGCTCTTGGTATTTCAATTCAATCGAAGATTTTCTCAATGACAATCCAAACCGATTTGTCTACAAATACACAGACCCAACATTGACTAATGGAGATCTTAAATTTGCTCCTAGCATGAAATCTGCACAATTTGGTTTTTATGCACAGGACAAATGGAATATTATCAACAATCTAGAATTAACTTATGGTATACGTTTTGATATACCTGTAATCTTCAATAGTCCAACAACAAATGAAACTTTTAATACCTTTGCTGCAGAAAAAGGACTTCAAGCTCGTGTAGGTGAAATGCCAGGAGCCAAAATCCTCGTATCTCCTCGCATTGGATTCCGTTGGTATACCAATGATAGCCATAAAACTTTAATTCGAGGAGGTTTAGGTCTATTTACAGGTAGAGTCCCATTCGTTTGGTTAAACAACTCCTTTACCAATAACGGAATGGAACAAAAGGGAACAACCTTATATAATGCTAATGCTCCTAAAATGAGTGATTATGCAAAAAATCCCATTGATGCAGTAAAAAATGCTACAGGAAACAAACCTGATATTGCAGTTGTAGATAAAGACTTCAAATACCCGCAGGTCTTCAGAACTAATCTTGCATTAGAACAGCTCTTACCAGGAGATGTAAAAATGACCATTGAAGGTATATATTCTAAAACTTTAAATAATGTTTTCTTCGAAAATCTGGCATTAACAAAAGAATGTGATATTTACGCAATTCCAGGAGTAAAGGCTTCATCTCTTCCTTATTACTCAAGAGAAAACAGTAATTATAATAGTATCATTAATTTAAAGAATACCAATAAAGGATATTCATATAGTTTTTCCCTTATGCTAGAGAAGCATTTTAATTTTGGCCTTGACTTGTCTGGATCTTATACATTTGGTCATTCTAAGTCTGTCAACGATGGAACTAGTTCTGTTGCTTACTCTAACTGGCAGTATAATTACTCTAGAGACAGTAACTCTGATGGCGAATTAGGATTCTCGGCTTTTGATATTCCACACCGTATTTCTATGCAGGCATCATACACAACTCCCAAATATTTTAAGGGATTAATGTCCACTACTATTGGTATAACCTATAATGCATCTCAAGGTGGCCGCTATAGCTTATCTTATGATGATGATTCAGATTTTAACGGCGATGGGTCTTTTGGAACAACACTACTATACATTCCAACAGATGAAGAACTTAATAAAATGAATTTCATTGACTCAGAAACAATGACTGCAGAGCAAAGTCGAGAAGCTTTTAGACAATGGATTTTAAACGATGATTACGCAAAAAATCATCGTGGCCAATTTGCAGAGCGTAATTCAAACCTGAGTGAATGGGAACACGAAATTAATTTACATATCGCACAAGACATTTTCTATTTAAAAGAACGTGGTAGCAAAATTCAAATTACATTTGATGTTATTAACTTTGCTAACATGCTAAATAAGAAATGGGGAGCTAATTATTATCTGCCATATAATTTAACTCCATTAACCGTGTATAATACAAATACAGATGCTAATGGTCCTACTGTACCAGGATATACATATATGGATACTAGCAACGTGCTCACCAAAAACGACATCAGCTCACGCTGGCACTGCCAGGTGGGTGTAAGACTGACTTTCTAATGAAAGACTAACCCTTTAACATAAAAGGTGTATTGCCCACAAAAGAACGGCAATACACCTTTCTTTTTATCACCCTCAAACCAAAACCAGACTTATGAAAAGACTTATCTCGCTATGTATGATGTGGGTAAGCATTCGATAAACTACAAGTTTTAAACCTT
>ULPL01026423.1_pt1 | contig 16409 bp, 10 predicted proteins | sample 1953481 | NCBI WGS metagenome assembly ULPL01 (sample SAMEA4835628, study PRJEB28245) | human gut metagenome | biome: gut microbiome; material: fecal sample | place: Denmark | collected 2008 | reverse complement strand
CCTCCGTTCAGCACATCGCTCCGGTCATGAATCTTCAGCATCGAATTGGTGTCATAGAAGCCCAGGTCGCCCTCCTCAGTCGTCACACAAATGGTATGGGCACCCTGGTAATCGCCTGCTTCATCCAGATAGCCATGGCTTGCCACATTGCTGATGAAAAGCGGTTTGCCCTTCAACGTCTCTTGCCCGGTCAGAGTCAGTATGTTCTCCTTGATGGGAGTATCCTCGTTCACATACAGGTCGAAGTCGGTATTGCCGTCAGCCGTCTCCTTCAGGATGTAGAAACCGCGGGTAAACTCGGAACCGACGTCAAAACGGGTCGAAGCCGTAGCGAAATAGCCCGTCGACTCGGAATAGACTTTCAGCTTGATGGTGTATCTGCCGATGGGGCACTCGACCGGATAGGTCAGCTTCTTCTCGGTCCCGATGACCTCGGATGCATACGTATCATCGGTCCTGTTTCCACTGGAACCAAGCTCTTTCGAAGGTTCCCAGATGGACCATTCATACTTCAGGTCGGTATAGTTGCTCTCAACCACAGGGTCTATCTCCAGCACTTCGCCGCTATAGGAAATGTTCGCATAAGACTCCTGGATGCCACTGATGGTGATTTCATCCACATCGTGGTACGTATAATTGCCATCGTCGTCAAAGCACGACGTCAGACTGAATGTCAACAATGACAATAAGACTATAGATAATCTTGTTTTCATAACAATCAGATTTTAATTAGAATATCGGAATTTCTACAACGGTTCCGTCAGCTTCCTTCAGCAGACCCAGCCCATTGGCTTCACGTTCGGCATTCAACTCGCTCAAGGCTTCTCCGGCTCTGCGCGCCATACCCATGAGCACCATCTGGTCCGTATAGTAATACGCCAGGATTTCTTCTTCGATGTATGCATCGTCCCAGTTGCCGCCGAAGGTCTGAATCAGGAAGAAGTGTTTCTCTGTTCCATATTCGCCGAAGAACCACTCCATGGTCCCGTCCCAATTGTTCGGCCGTACGAGCTGATCGGCAATCAGGACGCTCCGCGAAGCTCTTTCCTTGACACTCTGCCCGAAATACTCGTTGGGCTTGAAGGTTATCTTCAGGGTGTAATTCTCCTCCTTCAACGAAGCGTCGCGCAACAGTACGATGGGCAACTTGGTTTCCAGCTGATTGGCAGGGAGCTTGTAATATGCCGCCAGCTGGGCATCATCAAACGCCACATAGTGCTTTCCCGGCACGGCATCGTTTTCCCCGGTCGTCACCTGCTCCAGCGCAATCGGACGGTCGTAATCTTCTAGTGTTCCATATAGCATGACATCCAACCACACGGTATCAATCACCACATCGTCTTCATAATAAGCGAACGAATTGGACACGAGCGAATCCTCTGTATTCTTATAGACGAAAGCCATGCGGCTCTCCGGGTTTGGATTGATGGAGAGGTCTTTTTCACAGCTGACGAACAAGGGACCTGCCAAAAGCATCCCTGCCAGCAAGGTATCATATATTCTTTTCATAGCTATTTCCTATTTACCGGTTCGTATTATATTCTGTGTTGGGCACAGGAAGGATGTAGTCGGCTTCTCTCATGTCAACGTCCTCCTTCGACCACAAATGTTTCACGTTGTTCCGCTTATAGTAGTAGAACATCTGTCCTTCAGCGAAGAATTCACGACGGTATTCCTTTTCCAGTTCCGTCCGCATCTCTTCGGTGGTAGTAAATGCCTTCGGTGAGGAACCTTTCGACTTCATATAAGTCGCATACAAGTCATTCGCCTCGTCCAACGTCGAAGCTCCTTCAACGGCAATCAGATACATCTCCGACAGTCTCAGCATGGGGATGCAGCCTGACGGACTGTCTTCGTCCGCATAGTATTTCTGGGTGGTGCCGTAGTAGTGCTGTTGTCCGTCGTTGATGACTGCCCACAGGTATTGCGCACGGATATCGGTTGCCGCATCAAGTCCCTGCAACAGGTCGTTCAGCATGCTCTGGGGCAACAGGTAGGTTCTGTCGCCTTGTGCCTGACTGGACTTATTGCCGTTCAACAGGCTTCTTGCCAGTCCGTACAAATCGGGGACATACAACGAGAAGAGACATTCAGAGGGGGAAGCAAACAGACGCGGATTATCGTCAGTCACCTCTGTATCCGGACGTCCGTAGTCAGTCGCAGAGCTCAGCTCCACCACCTTGTCGCCGGAGGCGGTCGTCGCATTGATGACTTCCATCGCAATGTCGTGCGCCTTTTGTGCCTGACCAAGGTACATGTACATACGGGCCTGGAGTGCCTTCACCGCCCAATAGTTCATACGATACTGGCGGGAATACATGAAATCATCATCCACCGACACGTCCTCATATCCTTCTGCACCGATGTTGTTCAGCTGGTCCATCGTGTACTGGAACACCGGGTCGTTGTCCTTCATCAGGGATTCCGCCTTGTTCAGGTCGCTTTCCAGCTTTGCCACAAACTCATCGAACGAATAGTAAACCAGCGGGTCCTCGATGCTCGTCACCTCGGAATAGGGCAATTCCACCTGCGTCGTGGCATTCACCGGAAGCTGTCCGAACAGACGGAGCAAATCAAAGTGACACAACGCACGGATGGCATACGCCTCGCCCTCCACAACTGCGCGGGAGTCTTCTTCCGGGATGTTCTGCCCGTGCTCCGGACACGCCTTGATCACCATGTTGGCTTCAAGAATGGTGTTATAGAATGCCCCATAGATGCTGCGGATGGCGGTCTCGGTCAAGTCATGCGAATAGTTGTGCTCACGGAAATAGGCACTGGTCAACATACCGTCGGTGTAATTGCTGTTACCGACGTCCAAGCTCCACAAGCATGCCAGCCCTTCGATGTCAGTCATGGTCAGACGGGTTCCATACAGGTCCGATTTGAGCAGGTCAGAATAACAGCCAGCCAAAGCTCCCTTGAAACCGTCATAATTGTCAAACATGTGGTCAGCCTTTTTCTCCGTGTTCTGCTGCACATCCAACCAATCGTTGCAGGATGCGAACCCACATGCCAGCAATGCTGCGATTGCCATTGAGATATATTTCTTCTTCATAATCGAGAATTCATTTTAAGAGTTAGAATAAGAAGGTTACGCTACCTTGAATGTTGCGTGCAAACGGATAGCTGGTACCTCTTTCATACTTGATGGAAGAGAAGTGCCACAAGTCGGACATGTTCACACCGAACAGAATGCTCTGCAAGCCGGTTGCCTGCTGCAGTCTGGCCGTCGAATAACGGTACTGCAGGCTGACGGACTGAATGTCAAACCAGTTGTCATCCATCACGAAACGTGAAGTGGCATAAGTCGCCTCGTTGCTATAGCCCTTGAAGAAGGTCTTGTCGCCCGGTTTCTGCCAACGGTCGCTGAACACGCGCTGGTCTACATTCTGACGGCCGATGGTGAGGTTCGTCACTTCCACGCGGTCGATCAACGTACTGTTGTATGTCTGGCCACCCCACTGGTATCCGAACGATACGTTCAGCGTGAAATCTTTCCAGCGGATCATGGTGCTGGCATTTCCACGATAAGGAGAGCCATAAGTGGCGTCTACACCTGCATAAACGCGGTCTGCCGTGTTCCATACGGTAGTCGGGTTGCCGTTCTTGTCCAGATAGATTTCCTTACCGGTAGCCGGGTCGATGCCCAAGGAACGAACGACATAGATACCGTATTGGGGACGTCCCTCATAGAGCAGATTGGCTGGAGAGGTGTTGGACAGGTCACCGGTGGAGACGTACTCATCGTTCTGTGCCTTGATGGCATCAGACAACTTGATGACCTCATTCTTGTTGTAAATCAACTGTCCGCTGACCATCCAGCTGAAGTCACGCTCCATGTCCCGGATGATATAAGCGCTCAAAGAAGCTTCGAAACCACTGTTGCGCACCTTGCCGACGTTGGCTGAGTAAGAGGAGAAGCCCATGGCAAGAGGAATATTCATGTGGGAAACCAATCCTTCCGTATCCTTGATGTACCAGTCGAAAGAACCGGTGATGCGATAGTCGAACAGGGAGAATTCCAGACCGATGTTCGACTCACGTGTCTCCTGCCACGTCAGGTTCTTGTTTCCAAGACCCTGCAGGTGGGCGGCACTCCAGCTCAGATAGCGGTCTGCTGACAGGTAATTGTACATGGTCTCCACGGCAGCCTGGTTGAAGTCCATGGCACCCGTCACACCGTAGGAAGCTTTCAGACGCAGGTTGCTGATGGCAGGCGTCAGACCTTCCATGAACTTTTCATGGTGCAGGTTCCATCCCACACCGACACTCCAGAAAGGAGCGTAGCGCTTGTCTGACCCGAACTGGGAACTACCGTCGATACGATAGGAGCCATCAATGAAGTAACGGTTGTCATACGTATAGTTGACGTTGCCGGTAAAACCGATGCGACGGTCAATAATCTGGCTACCCGTCGGGGCACCTCCTTTTTGATACTGCAAGGCGTTGGTGATGAACGACAGGTCTTCGTTGCTGAAGCCTTCGGCTACAAATGAATAGTCACGCGTCTTGCTTTCCGATACCGAATAATCAAGACCTGCATACAGCTGGTGTACATCCTTGAACGTCTTCGAATAGCTCAGCGTCAGACGGCCGTCGTAAGTGAAGGAGTCGCTCGTTCCGTACGTATAGCTTCCCTTCCGGCTGATTCCCTCCAGTCCGGCATATTCCAGATTATCCGTCTCATTGAACATGGAGTGCTCGGCGGGATAGAACAGGTCGCTTGTGCCACGGGTGGTGGACAATCCCAGCTGACCGCGCAGGATCAACTCCGGCAGAATCCGCCATTCGATGGAGAAGTTGTTAATCAATCCCAACGTACGGCTCTTATCGAACGTGTTCAGCATGGCATCATACAGGGGGTTCTGTGACTGAGCGCTCGAACCGGCTGTGGTATCAAAATAACGGATAACATTCCCGTTCTCATCGTAAGGTTTGTTGTAAGGCTGTTGTTGTACATAATTACTAAACGAACCGTAAGGACTTTCGTCGCTCAAAGTGTTGCTAATGTTCGTATAATTCCTAAACAACAAGTTCTTGTAGGTATACATCAAAGTGATGTCGCCATTGAACACACGGCGGGAAGACCCCTTCATGGCTCCCTGTGTATCCTTCCAGGACAAGGAGGTTCCCCAACGGAACTCGTCACGACCACCTTCCAGACGGACATTGTAGTTCTGACCGATACCGGTACGCAAGGGCTTGCTCATCCAGTCCGTTTCGACACCGGACAAGACATCCTTCAAACGCGACTTGTAAAGCTGTTCGTATTCCATCGTTGTCGTCGGCTTACCATCTGACTCATACAGTCCGACCATACGTTCCAGTTCCAGCTTGTCGCGGGCATTCAGCAGGTCATAGGATGTCAAGTCGGGGACTTCGAACGTGATACCGGCCGTAGCGGTCATCTTCAGTTTACCGGGCTCGGGCTGCTTCGTCTCGACAACGATTACACCGTTGGCACCACGTGAACCGTAGATGGCAGTGGCGGAAGCATCCTTCAGGATGGTGATAGATTCGATTTCTTCATCGTTGTAGTCCATCAGCTTGGTCAGGCTGATTTCAAAACCATCCATGATGATGAGCGGGGTGTTGACGCTCTGCTTTGTGGTTTCGTTGAGCTCATCGATGCTCAGCGGAAGAGAAGAGGTACCACGAATATTCATCTGCGGCAGGGAGTTCGGGTCACTACCCATCATGTTGTTCATCGGGATGTTGAGCGATGCATCGGCGTTGCGCAGTGTCTGCAGCAGGTTCTGGCCCTTATACATCTTCAGCTTTTCCTGACCGATGGTAGTTGCCGCACCGGTATAGCTCTCACGCGCCTTGCGGAAGATACCGGTCACCACGACATCGTCCAGGGTCTCGGAGTCCGACTCCAACAGGATTTCCATGGAAGGCAATGCCTCCACGGTCTGTGTCTTCATACCGATGTACGACACCTGCAGCTTGGCTCCATCTTCCACATTGTTGAGTGTGAAGCGTCCCTCAACGTCAGTAGCCGCACCGAGGTTGGTCCCCATGACACGGACCGAAGCACCGATCACCGGGAGTCCGTCCTCCTTTGAAATAACCATTCCAGAAACTTTCTTATCCCTCCCCACGGGTTTTTGACTCCCATTTTTCAGAAGGTTCACATTAATGAAACGTCCGTCGATGACATACTCGAACGGCTTCCCTTTCAAAATCATCTTCAAGGCAGCCTCAACGGTCGCATCCTTCACTTGTCCGCTTACCTGATACTTGCTGACGTCATCATACGAGAACAAAATCTTGTAACCGGACAATCCTTCCAGCTTCTTCAATGCAGCTGACAGATTCTCTCCTTTTAATTCCATCGTGACGCGCTTTCCGTCGTCATTCTGTGCCTGCACCGGAGGGGTGAGCAACAGACTGCAAAGCAACATCACAAGGCTCATTAATCTACATTTCTCCATAATGCTACTTAATTTAGTGAATGTTCATATTTTTCTTCTCTATATATAGTACGTTTCAAAGAAAAAATCGGGCACCATTTTTACGACTTTTTTCTAAGAAAGTTCAAAAAAAATTTGGAGATTTAGTTTATCGGACCGACTAATCAAGCAGCAAATCCCTGTAGAACCATCAGATAACATCTACTCTTGTCATAAAAGAAAAATATTGAGGTTCATCAACGAATTTTGCGATTCGTGAATATTTATTTCATCGGAAAAGGGGGACATTGCCTGGATGGAGGTGTGTAGCGAAAGGCATACAACAAAAGGGGAACGTACCATGGCTGTCAGTTCGCTTCCGCAAACCTCCAGCACGGGTACGTTCCCCTTGCAACGGTTCAGACTACCGACTTATTGACCTGTCGCCTCGTCTATCTCATTTATCAGTTCGTGATGGAATATTTGCATCTGCCGAAGGTATAAGGTGCCTGGGTCATGTATAGGCACATCTTTCTGCATTGAGATACAAGACTGCTAATTGGGTAGAGAGTTGTTTTGTTTCCGGATGATACCGCTATATACTGCAGAAGACATGTAAACACACATCTTCACTTTCCCTTGACCTCCAAACGACTTCACAAGATTTTTAGGCATACCGGCTTCCAAATCATACATGTAGATCTTATAGTCATCTCCCTTTTGTGTACCAACTACCAGGTAAACGAAATTATTATCCTCGTCATTGTCATAATCCTGCCACTGATAAGACAAATACGTAATAGTCTCGTCAGCAGGCAGTCCCGGCAAATTGACAGGAGCTGGGTTCTCTGTATAATTCGGCAAGTTATACGTATATAGCTTATTATTATATACATAATAAAGCACATTGGTTGTTTTGGCATTCACTGCATAAGCTGTCGCTAATGCCAACTTAGAGTCTGCCGGAATTTCCACACGCTTGTTTGTATGAGGAGTCGGGGTATTTTTCCCTACCACAGGGGCAGCCATTTCATAAATATATTGTTTCCCATCCTTATCTTTCAAAAGAAAATAGCCTTTGGCATCAGTCTGTGAAAGCCCACACATCAAGCACTCCATTCCCTTGGTAGAGAATCCATTCTCATCATAGGTAAACATTCCTCCAAACTGCATGCAATCTGCACAATCGATACGCTGCTCTTCGTTATTCCAATAATAGACAGTATATCCACCATCGGTCATTACAAAACGACTGGCACCTCCTGTCTTCGCAGGGATTCCTATGGCTCCTGAAGTCGGCATCATGCTTGGAATATATGCCACATTACATCCTCTTCCAGTCAGTAAATAATTACTATATCCGTAAGTAAAGGCTAAATAGGGAATCTCCCCTTTATCCAGACCACCCGTAATAATGGTATGTGCATTATGCGCCTGTTCCAAATTTTCTGTATTAAACAGACCAATCTCTCCATCTTGCGTGGTCACACATACGGTATGTATCGCTACAGATTCGTTGTTATCATCCAACATTGAATGACTCTGCAAGGCCCCTAACGCCAAAGGTTTTCCTTTCATAGCTCCATGTCCTGTAGCCGTCAACAAATCAGACAATACATTCCCATCACGACTGTAAAGATCTAATTCCGTATTTCCATCCTTCGTTTCCTTCAATATATAGAAGCCACGCGTAAACACTGTTTGCGCATCAAACCGAGTGGTAGCCATTGCAAAATATCCATTAGAAGATGATGTTACTTTAAGCATCAGTGTATACAGACCTATCGGACACTCAACCGGGTAAGACAACTTCTTGTCGGTACTGATAAGCTCAGCCTTATAAGGTTCCTCATTTTCATCCCAATTGCTTGAGCCTTCTCCCTCTTTATCGATACTCCACATATACCATTCATAAGTCAAGTCAGTATAATTGGACGTAATGACCGGATCAATCTCCAGCACCTCTCCGTTGTAAGAGTTATTACTGTACATTTCAGCCAATCCCTCAATCTTAATCTCCTCTACATCCTTATAGGTATAGTTTCCATTATCATCAAAACATGAGGACAATAAGAGGGAGACCATTGCCAACAGACCATAATATATCTTTTTCATAAGCCGTAATCACTTTAAATTGTTAAAACTTAACGAGCGCGTTGTCATACTCTTCTCCCTCTCGTAGGGGTTCCTTATGCGTGGCATTGTATTGCTTGACCGCATCCCGCAATTTATATTGCAAGCCGAACAGTACGTTCTGATCGCTGCTCAAATACCGCTTTACCTCGTTATCCACATACTCATTATCCCAGCGGAAACCTGTCACATCAATCATAAACTGATGTTTAACCTTTCCATAACGACCAAAAAAGTGTTGGCAATAAAGACGCCAGTTATTCGGCATCAGCAATTGGTCAGAAACTGTCAGCGTACGATAAGCACGCTCTTTTGCAGCAAAAGTAAAAGCCTCATTCGGTTTGAACGTCAGTTTCAGGATATAATCAGCAGACTTCAACGTTGCGTCCCGTTTAAACACCACTGGTATAGTCGCAGACGTAGCCTTGGCGGGCAATATGTATTTAGAAGCCAGTGAAGGATCATCGAACGGTACGTAATGTTCACCCGGTCGGGCATCATTCTTACCGGTAAGCACCTGCTGTAGGGCTATGGGGCGATCATAATCAGTTACATTACCCAACAGAGAAACCTTCATAAACACGGTATCAATTGTCACATCACTAGGTCCAAAGGCAAAAGAATAACCAAATACAGAGTCACGTTCATACTTATACTCAAACATCAGACCACATGCCTCATTGTTGTATACCGGTAAATCCTTCTCACAGGACGTCAACGCCGGGAACACCGTACAAAGACCTAATAAAAACTTGTATATATTCTTCATAGCTATTTTCATTTATGAGTTAAAAATCAGTATCAGGATTGGGGATAATATACAGCCCTTCATCCATCAACATGCTTTCATTTGACCACAGGCGCTGGGTCTTATTGCGTTTATAGAAGTAAAACATCTGCCCTTCTGCAAAGAACTCACGACGATATTCCTTAGGCAATTCAATTTTCAGGTCATCAAAAGATTTAAAATAATCCGAACGGGATACATTCTTGGATACCATGTACTTCGAATAAAGAGTATTGACCTCCTCCAGCGTAGTGGCACCCTCCATCGCTATCAGATACATCTCAGACAAACGCAACAGCGGAATAATTCCCGGTGAATCTTCTTCCACATAATATTTACTAATAGTCGGGTATTCATGATTCTGCGAGTCTTTAGTATCTGACCATATATCCTCCCGGACATCATTAGGGTCACAACCTACAAACAAATCATCCTTCCATGTCGTGGACATAACCAGATTTCGCTGTGCACTCACAACCCCGGCATTAGTTTCCCCTTCCACTTCCGGCTTGCCATAAAGCAAAGGTACAGAGATATCATGCAAATTAGCAAAATGAAGAGAGAACAGACATTCTGATGGAGAAGAATACACCTTATGAGTTGCCTGACCATAATCCTGAAAACTGCTAAGCTCGACCACATTCTTACCGGAAGCTGTCTTTGCATTTATTACCTCTAACGCAACATCATGCGCTTTCGCCTTGTCTCCCAGATAGAGGTACATACGAGCCTCCAAAGCACGCACAGCCCAATAGTTCATGCGGTATTGACGATAGGACATAAAATCATCATCCAGAGTTACATCACTGTCCTTTGTGCCTACTTGGTTCAATTCTAACAAGGTATATTGTCCGACCGGATCATTCTCTTTCAATAACAACTTAGCTCGCTCAATATCCTCCTTGAGTTTCGAGACGTATTCATCAAAGGTATAATAAGTCAACGATTGTTCAAAGGAGGTAACCTCTGCATAAGGAAGTTTTACTTGTATGGATGCTTCCACGGGAACCTGTCCAAACAGACGCAATATGTCCAAATGCAGGAAGGCACGCAACCCATAAGCTTCACCTTCAACCACTGCGCGCGATTTTGCATCGGATATCACAAGTCCTTTCCCCTCTTGGAAAGCCTGAATAACCCGATTCACCTCCAACACAGCATTATACATATTACTATAGATACTTTCAAAAATCGATTGAGACATCGTTTGACTATAGTCATGATTACGCAGGTAATAGTTTTCCTTGATATAGTCATAATAGTCCACTGACATGTCGAGATACCACAAAGAAGCCAACGCATCTACAGTCGACATCGTCATACGTGTTCCATACAAATCTCTCTTTGTCAAATCAGAGTAACACCCCGTAAGAGCGCCCTTAAAACCGCTGTAATTGTCGAACATCTTATCGGCATCCTTCTCTATATTTTGAGTCACATCCAGCCAGTCGCTACAAGACGGCATTGTCCCCAGCAAACAGGCCGCAAAAAGGAATGAAATATATTTCTTTTTCATAATAGGAATCTTTTACTGTTTTATCAGAATAAGAACGTCACACTACCTTGTACATTCCGAGCAAACGGATAGCTAGTACCTCGTTCGTACTTAATGGAAGAGAAGTGCCACAAATCGGTCATGTTCAACCCGAAGAGTATACTCTGTAGTTTGGCTGTACGCTGCAACCAGACACTATTCCAACGATATTGCAGGCTCACGGACTGTATATCAAACCAATTGTCATCCATCACGAAACGAGAAGTGGCATATGTTCCCTGGTCTCCATAAGCCTTGAAGAAAGTCCTGTCTCCAGGCTTCTGCCAACGGTCACTGAACACACGCCGGTCGACATTCTGGACAGCTATCGTTCCATTCGTGACTTCTACGCGGTCGATCAATGTGCTATTATAAGTCTGTCCTCCCCATTGATATCCAAAGGAGATGTTCAGTGTCAAGTCTTTCCAACGAATCATAGTACCGGCATTTCCACGATAAGGCGAACCATAAGTCGCATCAACACCAGCATACGTGTAGTCCTGCCTATTCCACCTCTTGGTGACATTGCCATCCTTGTCCAGATACATCTCCTGACCTGTTGCAGGGTCGATGCCTTGTGAACGGACGACATAAAGTCCATACATCGAGCGGCCCTCATAGAGCAAGTGGGCTGGCTGAGTACGAGCTATAGATGACGAAGCAGAAATAAACTCTTCATTCTGCGCCTTGATAGCATCGGACAACTTAATGATTTTATTTTTATTATAAACCAACTGGCCATTGACCATCCAACTAAAGTCATGCCGGGTATCACGAATCAGGTATGCATTCAGAGAGGCTTCAAAACCTGAGTTACGCACTTTACCCACATTGTCTGAATAGGAAGAAAAGCCCATGGCCAAGGGAATATTCATCGAAGACAACAGTCCGTCTGTATCTTTTATATAATAGTTGAATTCACCGCTAATCCGGTAATCAAACAAAGAGAACTCAAGTCCCAAGTTCGTCTCATAGGTATCTTGCCAAGTCAGTTTCTTATTTCCATATCCCGATAAGTGAGCAGCGTTCCAGCTGACATAACGGTCTCCAGAACTGTAATGATACATGGTACGTGCTGCTGCCGAGGTGAAGTCCATGGTTCCAGTCACACCATACGATGCCTTCAGGCGTAAAGCATTGACCACGGGTGACAGTGGCTCCATAAACCGTTCATGATGTATGTTCCATCCGGCACCAATACTCCAGAACGGAGCAAAACGTTTGTCAGCACCAAATTGAGAAGATCCATCCAAACGGTAGGAAGCATCCACAAAATAACGGTTGTCATATGTATAGTTCACATTCCCGGTAAAACCTACACGACGACTAATAATCTCGCTACCGGTCGGAGCCTGACCAGATGCATAAGACAATGCATTGCTTAAAAAAGGCAAATCCTGACTGCTGAACCCTTCTGCTACGAAAGAGTAGTTTTTGCTCTTGTTCTCTGTGATCGAATAATCAAAACCGGTATAAAGCTGATGCTTGTCTGCAAAGACCTTCGAATAGCTCAACGTCAAACGGCCATCATAGGAGAAACCCTCACCACTCCCATACGTATATCTACCTTTACGAATGATTTCCAGATTCGAACTGTTATTAGCTTTGGTATTAAACATGGAATGTTCTGCCGGATAAAAGATGTCACTTGTCGAACGAGTTGTGGAAAGCCCCAGCTGTCCACGCAGTATCAGCTCCGGCAATATTTTCCATTCGATGGAAAAGTTATTGATAATTCCTAACGTACGGCTTTTATTAAACGTGTTCAGCGTAGCATCATACAAGGGATTCTGTATGGTATTCGAGGTCTTGTGAAGACCCGGGAAATAACGGATCAGTCGACCGTCATCATCATAAGGGCGATAATAGGGCTGCATCTCCACATAGGTGCTAAAAGAACCATACGGGCTATTGTCGCTCAATGTGTTCCCGATATTCGTATAGTTACGGAATATCAAATCTTTATACGTGTACATCAGGGTAATATCACCATTGAACACCCGACGGGATGAACCCTTCATGGCACCTTGCGTATCTCTCCAAGAGAGTGAAGTTCCCCAACGAAACTCCTCGCGACCACCCTCCAAACGCAGATTGTAACTCTGCCCAATTCCTGTTCGTAAGGGCTTATTCAGCCAATCCGTGTCTACACCTGACAGTACATCTTTCAAGCGTTTCTGATAGTCTTTCTGATACTCCAAGGTCTGCGAAGGCTTTCCTTCCGACTCATACAGTCCCACCAGACGTTCCAGCTCCAGCTTGTCGCGGGCATTCAGCAGGTCATAAGACGTCAGGTCGGGGATTTCCAGACTCAGACCGGCGATGGCTGTCATCTTCAGCTTGCCGGGTTCGGGCTGTTTGGTCTCCACCACAATGACGCCGTTGGCACCACGTGAACCGTAGATGGCAGTAGCGGAAGCATCCTTCAGGATGGTGATCGACTCGATTTCTTCATCGTTGTAGTCCATCAGCTTGGTCAGGCTGATTTCAAAACCATCCATGATGATGAGCGGCGTGTTGACGTTTTGTTTCGTGGTTTCATTCAGCTCCTTGATGCTGAGCGGCAACGAGGATGTGCCACGGATGTTCATCTGCGGCAGGGAGTTCGGGTCGCTACCCATCATGTTGTTCATCGGGATATTCAGTGAGGCGTCGGCGTTGCGCAGGGTCTGAAGCAGGTTCTGACCTTTGTACATCTTCAGTTTCTCCCCGCCTATCTTTGTCGCCGCTCCCGTATAGCTCTCCTTGGCTTTACGGAAGATTCCCGTCACCACCACATCATTCAGGGTCTTGGCATCCGACTCCAGGATGATCTCCATCCCCGGCATGGCCTGCAGGGTCTGTGTCTTCATGCCGATGTATGAAACCTGCAGGGCTGTTCCCGGCTTAACATCTAAAGTGAATTGTCCGTTGAGGTCGGTGGCAGCCCCCTGCTCCGTCCCGGCAATACGGACCGAGGCTCCGATTACCGGGAGTCCATCCTCTTTGGACAGCACCGTGCCGGTAATCTTTTTATCCCCTCCCGTCGGTTTTTTCTTACCCTTATTCAGATGGCTGACGTTGATAAATTGTCCATCGATGATGTATTCGAAAGGTTTCCCCTTCAAAATCATCTTCAAGGCAGCCTCAACGGTCGCATTCTTCACTTGCCCGCTCACCTGATAGTCGCTGACGTCATCATACGAAAACAAAATCCGGTAACCGGACAACCCTTCCAGCTTCTTCAAAGCAGCTGACAGGGTCTCTCCTTTCAACTCCATCGTGATGCGCTTTCCGTCGTCATTCTGCGCCTGCACCGGTGGTGTGAGCAACAGACAACAAAGCAACATCACGAAGCTTAAAAATCTGCATTTCTCCATAATGAAACTTGATTTGGTTAATATTCCTGTTTTTCTTCTCTATATATAATACGTTTCAGAAAAAATTTCGGGCACCATTTTTACGACTTTTTTCCAGAAGCTTAAAAAAAGTTGGTGCGGGAGTCCTCAAGCAGGAGTATTCAGGGAAGGTTGACGAACTGTAAAACGAGTCTTTCAAGAGGTGAGGAAGCCGGTGACAAGCAAGAGAATCGGAGGACCAGCACATGGGAATGGCAGTTCCACGCCGTGGGAATCACAGTACCACGCCATGGAACTCACAGTTCCACGCCGTGGAACTCGCAGTCCCAAAGGCTGGAACTCGCAGTCCCAAAGGCTGGAACTCACGGTCCCAAAGGCTGGAACTCAGAGTACCAAAGGCTGGAAGGCAATCTGGTACTCTCATGTTACCAAATTCCAGGGTTGTAACCGTACAGACTGGAGCTTCAAGCAGACGCTTCAACCCGAATCACCGGAAAGGAGATGGACAGGAAGATAACACCAAGGGAAAAGATACAAAAAAAAATCCGTTGCCCTGTCGGAAAGAGCAACGGACTCATATAAACGATTTGAGAGATTGTACGGGGAAAATGTCTGAGGCTTATTCGCCTTGGGCAGGAGCAGCCGGTTGTTCGGCAGCATTGCCTTCTGTGGCTGCGGCAGGTGCTTCACCCTGTGCAGGAGCCTGTTGCTCTGCCGGGTTAACCTTGGAAGCGTCGAAACCGGGAATGCCTTGCGGATTAGTCTGACCCTCACGTTGAGCCTCTTGCAGCAAGACAGAGTCCTGTTGACCGGCAGTCGGAAGGGCGTATGCCGAGATGACGCTCACCACAACCATAAAGATTGCCAAGCCCCAAGTGGCTTTTTCAAGTACGTCGGTCGTCTTACGGACACCCATGATCTGGTTGGATGAAGCAAAACCGGCTGCCAAGCCGCCACCTTTTGAATTTTGAATCAAAACGATGAAGCACATCAAAATTGCTGCCACTACGATGAGGCAAACTAATATCACAAATACAGTCATTTTATTTTTTTGATTTAGCGTTAATAATCAAATTCTCTAAGTACTTTATTTGGTCTGCAAAGTAAGTGCTTTTTTTTGGATATTTCAAACTAAGCTTTTTAATTATTTCAAGAGCCTTAGCATATCGCTGCTGCTTGATGTATATTTTTGCCAATGTCTCGGTGAAGTAGCTGTCGTCGATGTCGGCATCCTCGTCGATGTCCACCGACGGACGCTCGTCAACGGCTCCGTCAGTGGAAAATCCGGCTTCTTCGTCCTTCCGCTGGAAAGAGAAGCCTTCATCCGCCTGTTCGATGAATTGGTCGATGAGGGCTTGTCCACGCATGGGTGCCACCTCGGTTTCCGGCTTCTCGTCCGTCTGTTCCTCCTCTTTCAGCAGGTAGGCGGCATAGTCCGTCGCAATCCCATTGCCGATGGCGGCATAGGATGATTCTTCGGGAACGGATGAGAGAAAGGCATTGATGAGCGCCAGGGTGCGGTCGGAACTTTCGTCCGGAGCCGCCTCGCCGGACTTCTCCTTCGTCAGTGGAGAACGGTCTCCCTCGATGAAACGGCAGAGGGAGGCACGATGGGTGATATAAATGATGGCACGGTGCAGCTCTCCGGTGAAGGCAGGGTCGTGCAACAAGTAAAGATTCTTCAGGTAGAGCAGACGGGCTGTCTGATAGTAGGGATAACGCTCCACCAGCCGTCCCAGCACGTCGAGCGAGTCGCAGTCCAGACGGTCGGGGTGCTCTATCCAGGTTTGCAAGTCGGTCATGAGACAAAGGGGGTTATGAAAGGGGTTACCAATTCGCCACCGTGGCGTTGAATATCTGGTCTACAATCTCCTTGGTCATCTCTTCAATCAGCCCGTCCTGTACAGCCGTGAGCTGGAGCGTGGAGTCATAAGTCTGCGACGCGGTAAACCGTTGTTCGAAGTCCTCGGAGTGGTTGGTGTTGTTCACGAAGCGCACGTTGACCGTCAGGCGCAGCTCCACCTGGGCAGAATAGCCGTCGGCAGCCACCGCCTTGTTGTAGACATCGTATCCGGTAATCTCACCCGACAGTTCCAGGTCTCCTCCCCGCTTGACGAACTGCAACTTCGTCTGCTGGGCATAGGCGTCCTGCAACTTGTTGTTGAACAACGGTGCCAACGGACCGTACTGATAGAGGGCACGGTTCTCGAAGTTGTTCA
>ULPL01020626.1_pt1 | contig 17219 bp, 10 predicted proteins | sample 1953481 | NCBI WGS metagenome assembly ULPL01 (sample SAMEA4835628, study PRJEB28245) | human gut metagenome | biome: gut microbiome; material: fecal sample | place: Denmark | collected 2008 | reverse complement strand
CCCACGACGGCCATGAATATCCACAAAAGGTTCCACGAGGCGTTGCCCGTGTGCTGCCACAGATGACCCACGACGAGGGCCGTGACAAACACCAGGCCGCCCCAAAGCAGCATCACACGACCGGTGTAGCGCTCCACGTCGCGGCGGCTCTGCTCTATCGACTGCTTTATTATCTCCATACTGCGCCCGACGTCTGCCGCGCCGGAGTTGAGGTCGTGAAGACCGCTACGCGTTTTCTCATTCTCGTTCATAACTTTTTTCAGTTTAAAGGTTGAATAATGTTTATCATCCGACATGTGCACACTGGCGGATTAAGTCGGCGGACACGCCACAGGCTCTGCAGACGGAAGGGCGTACCGGGACATATCTTATATCTACAATGCAAATATAAATAAGTTTATAATATAAACCAAATTATTTTGTAAACTATTTTGTATCGTCCCGTTAAATTAACTTTCGTTTGCAGTCACGAAGCCCTTTCCGCCGCCACGGAATGTGCCCGCAGCACGGCACTCAAGAGCAGTCAGAAGGGAGAAAAAACTGCATAAATGAATAAACATGCAGAATGTGACGGTAAAAAATCTTGACAAAAAAAATTTGCAAAATAGAAAAACGTCACGCGTCAAAAAGGCTTTTTCAGAACCGGGAAAAGCACATCGCAGACCGTCTGCCGACCCGACTACCGGCGAAAGAGCCTATATCAAACTGCGAAAAGCACCGTTTCACGGGCTGAAAGAGGCCATATCGGCATGCGAAAAAGGCTATATCGGAACCCGATAAAGGCTCTTTCGCAACACGGAAAGAGGTCCGCGAGACCGCAGAAAAGTGCAAACCGCTGACAGACAACCACTTGCGCAAACCTCTCAAAACTCGCGTATTTGCGGCCGGAATGTTTTTTCCTGAAAACAAAGGCACTCTCGTGAAGTTGAGAGAGAAACCGGAGCGCGGCATATACGTTTTTTCCGTATAATTATACAGAAACCCCATCGCACAGCCACCCGACACTCCTTCAGACCACAAACGGGACAAGTGGCGGCATGGCATAAAGAATTCTAAAATAATCAAACACATTATTTAATAATAAAATTATTTGGTATTTTTGCGCCGCATAACAAAAATAAAAACAAGAAAATGAAAAAGACAAGACTGATGCTCACAGCAATACTGATGTGCATTTGCTGCATGGGCGCACAGGCTCAGAGCCTCAAGGACATTCTCAACGGCATAAGCGACGTGGCAGGAAAACTGACCGGCAACTCGACAACAACCGAGACACTGGTCGGAACATGGACATACGACAGTCCACAGATGAAGCTCGAGAGCGACAACCTGCTGGCTAAGCTGGGAAGCTCGGCCGTAAACTCGAAGGTAAACGGTAAACTGAGCGAGGTTTACAAGAAGGTGGGACTGGACAAGATAAGCATAACCTTCAACTCGGACAGTACATACACATCGACCATAAACGGCAAGCAGTCGCAGGGAACCTACTCGCTCGACACGACAAACAAGACGCTCACAATGAAGACACGCCTCGGACTGTCGCTCAAATCGAACGTCAGCATAAGCGGTGATACAATGACTCTGCTCTTCGAGTCGGAGAAACTGATGGACGGACTCAAGGCTGTCACCAACCTGGCTTCGAAAGTCAACTCTACGGCTTCTGTCGTAAACTCACTCATAAGCAGCTACGACGGCATAAGCCTCGGTTTCAAACTCAAGAAGAGCAAGTGATCGACGCAAGCCTGAACGACACGGACAACAAGACGGAAGCCGCCACTGAAAAGGGCGGAAAACGCGACAATGAGACCACAAGAAAGTATCTGCGCTATCTGAAACTGGAGCGCAACTACACCGCGAACACCGTGGAGGCCTACCGCAACGACCTGGCTCACCTCGAACGCTACATGAAGCGCGAAGGGCTGACGCCCGAAACGGTGAGGCGCGAGCATCTGGAACACTTCGTGGCCACGCTCCACGAGCACGGCATAGGGCCGTCGTCGCAGGCAAGGATACTGAGTGGTGTGCGCTCGTTCTTCAAGTATCTGCAGATGGAAGGATACATAAGCGACGACCCTTCCGAACTGCTGGAGTGGCCCCACCTGGGCGAGCATCTGCCCGAAGTACTCACCACGGAGGAGATTGACCGTATGGAGGCTGCCATAGACCTGTCGAAGCCGGAGGGCCAACGCAACAAGGCGATAATAGAAGTGCTCTTCTCGTGCGGACTGCGAGTGTCGGAACTCACCGCGCTGAAGCTGTCCGACCTTTTCATGAGCGACAATTTCGTACGCATAAAAGGTAAGGGACGCAAGGAGAGACTCGTGCCCATATCGGCCAAGGCGGTGAAGGAACTGAAGCTGTGGTTCATCGACCGCGACCGCATGAACATAAAACCGGGCGAGGAGGATTTCGTCTTTCTGAACCGGCGCGGGGCACATCTCACACGCACGATGATACTCATAATGATTAAACGATGCGCCGAGGCGGCCGGAATAGAGAAAACCGTGTCGCCGCACACGCTGCGCCACTCGTTCGCCACGGCACTGCTGAAGGGCGGAGCCGACCTGAGGGCCATACAGATGATGCTGGGACACGAAAGCATATCGACCACGGAGATATACACCCACGTGGATATGACCACCCTCAGACAGGAGATACTGGAACACCATCCGCGCAACATAATGTACGCCGAAAGGCAGAGAGAAAATGCGGCGGACGGAAAATCATAAGGTAAGACAGAGACGCTTTTAAATGTTTAAACATTCATAAAAAAGCCTCTCTGCCTTTTTTATTGTCATCAAACGGCTTATGTTTAAATAAAAAGAGGTAAATTTGCAACTTGAAAATATAACACGTCAAAATTAAAGTCTATATTTTATGAAACTAAGAAAAATCTTGGTGGCAGTCCTCGTATGTTTCGCAGGACTTGCCCAAGCCCAGATGCAGATGCCCACGATACCGGTAGATCCGGACGTGCGCATAGGTAAGCTGGACAACGGACTGACGTACTACATACGTCACAACAACTGGCCGGAGAACCGCGCCAACTTCTACATCGCCCAGAAAGTGGGTTCGATACAGGAGGAGGAGAGCCAGCGCGGTCTGGCACACTTCCTCGAGCACATGTGCTTCAACGGCACAAAGAACTTCGAGGGCAATGAGGTCATGAGATACTGCGAGAGCATCGGCGTGAAGTTCGGACGCGACCTGAATGCATACACCTCAATAGACCAGACTGTGTACAACATCTCCAACGTACCGACCGACCGTCAGTCGGCTCTCGACTCTTGCCTGCTCATACTGCACGACTGGGCAAGCGAGCTGACACTCGACCCGAAAGAGATAGACAAGGAGCGCGGAGTGATTCACGACGAGTGGCGCATGCGTTCAAGCGCATCGGGCCGTATGTTCGAGCGCAACCTGCCGAATCTCTATCCGGGTTCAAAATACGGTCAGCGCTATCCTATCGGTCTGATGAGCGTAATAGACAACTTCAAGCCGAAGGAACTGATAGACTACTACCACAAATGGTATCATCCGCAGAACCAGGGCATCATCGTTGTCGGCGATGTTGACGTAGATCACGTAGAGGCTGAGATAAAGAAGCTCTTCGGAGACATAAAGAATCCGGAGAACGCAGCACCTGTAGTTGACGAGCCTGTGCCCGACAACGCCGAGCCTATCGTCATTATCGACAAGGACAAGGAGCAGCGCAACAACATGCTCGAGGTGATGATAAAGCACGATGTGTTCCCTGACTCACTGAAGAACACCATGGCTTATATGGTATATCAGTATGTCAAGGACGCTGCCGTGAGCATGCTTAACAACCGATTCACCGAGGCTGCGCTCAATGCCGACTGCCCTTACGTGAACGCAGGAGCAAGCGACGGCACCTACATCTTCGCAAAGACAAAGGACGCATTCGACTTAGGCATCGCTCCGAAGGACATGAGCAAGACTGCCGACGCGCTGAAGGCTGCATTCGTAGAGGCACGCCGCGCCGCTGAGTTCGGATTCACCGCTACTGAATACGAGCGCTACAGACAAGACTATCTGAGCTCGCTCGACAAGCAGTACAGCAACAAGGACAAGCGCTACAACGAGCAGTTCTACAGCCAGTATCTTGGAAACTTCCTCACAAACGAACCGATTCCTTCGATAGATTTCACCTATCAGACAATGAAGCAGGTTGTGCCGATGATTCCGGTAGATGCTGTCAATCAGGTAATGAAGGAGCTTGTGCCGGCCAACGACAGCAATCTCGTGATACTGAACTTCAACATCGAGAAGGAAGGCAACGTTTATCCTACAAAAGAAGCGCTGCTGGGAGCCCTCAAGGCTGCACGTGCCGAGCAGATAACCGCATACGTGGACAACGTGAAGAACGAACCGCTCATAGCCGAGAAACCGAAAGCCGGAACAATAAAGAGCGAGAAGAAGAACGACAAGTTCGGATATACAGAGCTGAAACTCTCTAACGGTGCCACAGTGGTACTGAAGAAGACAGACCTGAAGAAAGACCAGGTACTGCTCAAAGGTGAAAGCCTCGGAGGTCAATCGCTCTACGGAGAGAGCGACTACGTGAACCTGAAGGTGTTCGACGACGTAATTGCATCGAGCGGACTCGGAGCGTTCTCAACGACCGAACTGAGCAAGGCGCTCGCCGGAAAGATTGCCAACGTAAATCTGACAAGCGGCGGACACATGCACATAGACGGTTCGTCAACTCCTAAGGACGTTGAGACAATGATGCAGCTGCTCTATCTCTACTTCACAAACATCAACAAAGACCAGAAGTCGTTCGACAACCTCATGAAACAGTATGAGGTAGTTCTGAAGAACCGCTCACTCTCACCGGATGTTGCACTGAGCGACTCGCTCACAGCAACAATGTACGGCCACAACCCACGTCTCAAGCCGCTGGTTGTTGAAGACCTGCCGAAGGTAAGCTACGACCGCATCCTTCAGATTGCAAAGGAGCGCACATCAAACGCTTCTGAATGGACATTCACATTCATAGGCAACTTCGACGAGGATTCCATCCGCCCGCTCATCTGCCAGTACATCGCATCTCTGCCGGTTAAAGGCAAGATAGAGAAAGGCAAGGTAACATCAATCATACAGAAGGGTGAGATCGTAAACGAGTTCAAACGCAAGCAGGAGACTCCGCAGGCTACAGCCTACATGATATGGCACAACGACAAGATGCCTTACACTCTCGAGAATTCCGTACGCGCAGACATCGCCGGACAGGTGCTGTCGATGATCTATCTGAAGAAGATACGTGAGGAAGAGAGCGCCGCTTACTCAGTAGGCGCACAGGGCGATGCCTCGATATTTATCGACAAGTCACACCGCATCACACTCTTCGCTTACTGCCCGATGAACCCTGACAAGAAGGAACTGGCCGTGAAGATAATGAACGAGGAGGTGAAGAACCTCACAAAGACATGCGACGAAAGCATGCTCAAGAAGGTTAAGGACGTGATGTTGAAGGATATCGACGACAAGAGCAAGACAAACAACTACTGGCTCAGCGTGATAGACACTTACCGTAATAACGGCATAGATATGTACACCGACGCCAAGAAGACCATCGAAGCTCAGACCACTCAGAGCATCTGCGACTTCATGAAGGAATTCCTTAAGCCGGGCAACCACATCTCTGTTATAATGATGCCGGAATAAGAACACTTTCATGTGCCGTGTTTCTCCGGCACATGAAAGTACCGCAGACACGACGTCAGAACGTTCTGCGAAACAAGCAAAATAAATCCCGTGAGACGAGACATGTCTCCCGGGATTTATTTTTTACGTTACATTCACCGCGACACTCACAATCGGTATATTTCAGAAACATAAACCACAATCGGACATTAGAACACTCAAAGGTTCTTCTTATTTCTGAAAGGAAACTCTTTGGAATAAAACGACAGATGCATACATCTGTTCTTATGGGCTGGAAAAGGCTTCCGCATATGGAAAGACTCTTATATCTGCATTGCGGAAACAGTAAATCCGACAACGGACAAGAGGAAACGGCTATTACGGTTTTTCACAAGGCGGATTTAATCCAAACAGATAATCAGACGTCATCTGTGTTTCGCACTACTGTCAGGCAGATTGTTTTCCGCTTTTGTAAAAACTGTAGCAGAGTGCATCAGGAAAAATCGGGCAACAAGATGACACCTGCTGTGCGGAAAAGGAATGAAGGACTGACAGGAGAATATAAATGTATGACCGGCGTTTTAATGGCTGATTCGGGTTGAATGTAGCCGGAGACATGGCTGCAAGACAAAAGAACATATGTCTCCGGCGGACTGACGCCACGACTGTGATTTGTAGACAGCTCAGAAAGACATCGCTGCCGGCAGAAAGTGGAGATGATAATAAAGACGTCTGACTATAAGGAATTGCAACCATATCTTTAGAAAAGCGACAATTTCCTTAGAGTAGAACATGCCCACCCGACACTTGATTTTACATCTCCACAAGGCTGACGCAGACATACCGTAAGACGGTAAATCCGTCCTGTTTTCACGACAACAAAGTGTATGAATATATCAAATAGACGTGTAATATATTCATCGCAATACATATTTTATATAATGTGGCAAAAACAGGTGCGACAATACAAACATGAAAAAAGGTTGCACCCCAGAAACGGGGTGCAACCTTTACTAATAAAACTATGAAAGAATTATCTTATTTTGTCTTTACTGCTGTATCCTTACCGCGCATCTTACGGCCAAGCGTAAAGTAAGCGATAGGAGCCGCAACGAATATTGAGGAGAATGTACCGAACACAATACCCAATATCATGGCAAGCGAGAAGCTGCGTATACTCTCACCTCCGTAGAAGAAAGTGACAAGAAGTACGAGCAGCGTAGCGGAACCGGTGTTGATCGTACGCGCAAGTGTCTGGTTCAAAGAATCGTTGAACAGCGTCCATCTGTCACGGTTGATGTACAGATGCATGTTCTCACGTATACGGTCGAACACCACCACCTTGTCATTGATAGAATAACCGATTACAGTAAGAATGGCTCCGATAAACGTCTGGTCGATCTCAAGCGACATTGGTACAAGACCCCACAGCAACGAGTAGACGCCGAGTACGAATACCGTATCGAATGCGAGTGCTGCAGTGGAACCGATTGAGAAAGCCATATTGCGGAAGCGCAACAGAATATAAAGGAATATTGCTGCTATAGCCACCAGCACACTGATAATGGCACCATATGTGATGTCCTCGGCTACAGACGGACCTACCTTGGCACTGCTTATGATGGAACCGCCCTCACGTATGTCCGGATTTCTGAACTTGGAGATGTCCTTCTGCGTGATGAGACCGGCTGACGAAAGCGACTTGAAGAGTATGCTCTCCACCTCGGCATCCACATTCTGGTCGTTGGACTCTATCTTATAGTTGGTGTTCACACGGATGGTCTTGCCGTCAACACCGATGGCTATGGCACTGAAAGTGGATTCGCCGAAAGCTCCGTCGAGTGCTTCACGAACCTGTTCGGGCTCTACCTTCTGCTCAAAACGCAGCACGAAGTTGCGTCCTCCGGTGAAATCGATGCTCTTGCTGAAGCCGCGCCAGAAGAAACTGATGAAGAAAACAACCGTAAGTACGCCCCATATTACGAACGAACGTTTGTAATTTCCCATGAAATTGAAGTTTGTATTCTGAGGCATCTTGCGCGAAATAGCGGTAGAGAATGTGAGGTTCTGCCACTTGTCACGCTTCATCTGACGGTCGTAAACAAGGCGTGTCATGTATACTGCGGTGAAGAAAGAACAGCAGATACCGATGATGAGGGTTATGGCGAAGCCTCTGATAGGACCTGTTCCGAATACCGCGAGAATCACACCGGTAATGATTGATGTCAGGTTGGAGTCGAAAATGGCAGAGAAAGCGTTCTTGTAACCGGCCTGTACTGCCGACTTCACACTGAGACCTCTCTCAAGTTCTTCCTTTGCACGTTCATAAATGAGCACGTTGGCATCGACCGCCATACCAAGAGAAAGGAGCAGACCGGCGATACCCGGCATGGTAAGAGCCGTCTGGAACGAACTCATGACACCCAACGTGAAGAACAGGTTGAACAGCAGAGCCATATTGGCGAGCATTCCGGGAATAAAGTTGTAGAGCACAACCATATAAGCCATGAGGATGATGAACGCTATAACGAACGATATCAGACCCTGTTGTATGGACTGAGCTCCAAGCGACGGACCTACTATATCTTCCTGTACGATACGCGCAGGAGCAGGCATACGTCCTGACTTAAGTGTGTTGGCGAGGTCTTTTGTATCTTCGATTGTGAAGTTACCTGTGATTGATGAGCTACCGCCGGTGATTTCGTTAAGAACGCGCGGTGCTGAATATACGCTACCGTCAAGTACGATTGCGATAGCCTTACCGATGTTGGCCTTTGTCAGTGCAGCCCAGCGACGTGCACCGTCAGAGTTCATTTCCATGCTCACCTCAGGAGCACCTGTTACGTGGTTGAACTGATCCGTAGCGGTTGTAACCACATCTCCCTCAAGCGGAGCGCGTCCGTTGGTTGATGTAACCTTTATGGCGTGCAGCTCGAACATGTTCTTTACAGAGAGAGCGTCTGTCGGTTTGGCACTCCAAAGCAGCTTGCAGTCTGAAGGAAGAATCTTCTTTGCCATTGCCGAATAGATGATTTTGTTCACTTCGGCAGTATCGAGTACGTTGGCATAACCTACAACACTGAGTGAGCCGGCACCTGTTGTGGTGAGCATTGAGAGCAGCGGATTGGCCTTCTTTGCCTCTGCCGACACTTTAGTGGCAGATGCCTGAGTTGTCTCACCTTCCTTGTTTGCAAGTTTGAACTTAGATTCCTGTGCCTTTGCCGGAGCCTTTTTCTTGGCAGCTGTTGTGTCAACGGCAGTGGTGTCTGAAGTGTTGGAATTGTTGTTTGCCAGGTTCTGGTTGATCTGTACGAGATAAGGAATTATCTCCTCAGCATTGTATGTCTCCCAGAATTCGAGGTTTGCGCTACCCTGAAGGAGGCGGCGGATACGCTCAGGCTCGCGGATACCAGGCATTTCAACCATGATACGGCCTTCCTGTCCTTCGAGTTTCTGGATGTTAGGCTGTACGACACCGAACTTGTCTATACGTGTGCGGACAACCGTGAAAGAGTTGTCGATGGCTGACTGGATTTCCTCACGCAGCACCTTTTCCACCTCGCTGTCAGAGCTCTGAGGCGAAACCTTGCCCTGAAGTCTCTGTGTTGCGAAGATCTCAGAGAGGTGATGTCCGGGAGCATTTCTCTTGTAAGCCTCGATGAACAGGCTCAGAAAATCCTTCTGGCTTGTCTCTTCCTCAGCCTTGGCCTCGTTGATTGACTTTACGAAAGCGGCGTCGGTCTTATACTCAGCAAGTGCTGTCACTACATCCGGAACACTTACTTCAAGGATAACATTCATTCCGCCCTTAAGGTCAAGGCCGAGTCCGATCTGTGTCTCAAGACAATCCTGATAAGAATAAATTCCGAGATACTTAACAGAGTCTTTGTAGTCCTGCTGTGCAATCGGGTCTTTTATCTTTGCCATCTGGCTGTCATAATAGCTTGTGGCAACCGAGAATGACAAATAGAAGATGCTTGCAAGCGTCAACAAGACAGCTGTTACAATTACAATTCCTTTGTTTTGCATTTTGATTGATTATTATTAATTATTTTATTTTTCTGTGTATAGACGTGCAAAGATAATATTTTTTTCACATTAAGAAAAATTTATACACTTAATTATGTATATTTTAAGGCATTACGAAGCTTATTTCTCCATATCGCTGCGTTTTTTCAACCAGCAGATTATAGGATAGTGATCGGAGGCCTTTATCTTGCTGTCAACGAGGCAGCGGCAGGGCACCCAATCGTCCGAACACATGATGTTGTCTATGCGTACATAAAAACCGCTGACATGATAGGATATTCCCGGTCCGTTGCCGCTGGCCACATAGCAGTCTGTAAGCTCGTCGGCGATGACACGGCGGGTGTAGGATATGGGGCTGTCGTTGAAGTCGCCGCACAAGATTATGCTCTCTCCCTTATGGTCGCGGATATATCGTGCCACGGCGTCGGCCTGCGGAGCACGGACAGCCGAGGCCATTCCGAGCTTGTGCACGAGTTTCTGCGACTCGCTTCTGACCGAATCCTTCTCCATCTTTCCTTTCATCATCGACTTGAAACTCTTTTTCTCATCAGACGAAAGACCTATCGATTCGAGGTGGTTGGCTATGAAGATGACGGTGTCACCATGCACGTCCAGACGGAACGCGGCGGAATGATTGTTTTTCGATTCGTAGTTTATGTTCTCCTTGCCCACGATAGGGAACTTGCTGAAAACGGTTATCTCGTCAGTGCTTCCCGATGGTTTCACTGTGTCGCTGTAAGCATACAGAGTGGCCATCCGCTTGTTTATTATGTCGCGCTTCACCTTTATCGTTCCGCTTTCCTGCAGACACACTATGTCGGCATTCTGCTCAATGAGGTAATCCAGAATACGGCACGGCTCGCTGACGTCGGTCCAGTCCTTAAAGGTCCATACGTTGTATGACAGCACTTTTATGGTGCTGTCGGGCAGAGCCTTATTGATGTTCAGCGGCGCATATACTCTTACGGGAGCATAACACACGATGAATCCGACGAGAGGAATGATCACCCGCCGGACACTGAATATTATCCAAAAAGCCGTGAAAGCTATGTTTATGCACAAGAAGACCGGGAACGTCAGTCCGATGGTGGACAACAGAGTGTGATCCACCGGATTGAACCTGTCGCTGTAGCCCACGAACAACATGACGAGAATGGTCGCGATGTTTGCTCCGGCAACGACCTGCAATGTTATTTTTCCAAGACTCTTCATCTCAGGACAATATCTAACTCCTGTTGCTGCTGTCGAAGAGTTTCTGCTTTTCTTCCTTTGTCAGGCTGTCGTATCCGTTGCGCCTTATCTTGTCGAGTATTCTGTCTATCTCTTCCTGGTCGGCTTTCTTGCGCGCGTTGTAGTCCCAGTCGGGATTATTATTCACCGAAGAGCGGCCCGCGTCGTTCCTATAGCCAGTCTGACGCTTTGCCCTGCGTCTCTCCCACGAGGCACGCATGTTGTCGAAGAACTGCATGCCGCTGTCCATTCCGTAGCCCGAGCCCGGATGTCTGCGCCAGTAGCGTATCATCAGATAGCCAAAAGCCATACCTCCGAGGTGTGCCAGATGGGCCACGCCGTCGCCCGGTGTGCTAAGAGCCTGTATCACTTCGATGCCCGCATATATCAACACGAACCACTTTGCCTTTATCGGCACCGGTATAGGGAAGATGAAAATGCGCTGCTCGGGGAATATCATACCGAAGGCGAGCAGTATGCCGTAGATGGCACCCGACGCACCGACGGTAGTCCACATGTTGAGTCCTTCGGCGTTATACTGCGCCACCTGGAACAGGTCGAGTATTCCGACGCCCGGTATCTGCGAGCTCGCGATGATGTGGAACTGCACAAACTGCGCCAGCTCCTGGAACAGTCCGGCACCCACGCCGCAGACTATGTAGTAGAAAATAAATTTCTTAGGTCCCCATACATTCTCCACAACGCATCCGAACATCCACAAAGCGAACATATTGAGAAACAGATGCATGAACCCGGCATGCAGGAACATGTATGTGAAAAGCTGATAGAAATGGAAGTCCGGAGCAAGGAAGAAATGTAGTCCGAACATGTCATTCAAGTCCATACCACGCCCGAGCACCATCGTCGCAAGATAGGCGATGACATTGATGATCAGGAGGTTCTTGGTGACTTTTGGAATATTGAGCATACGATATATGTATATTTAAAAAAACACGAAGGCAAAATTACGAAAAAATATCTGTTATACTGAATAAAACAGGGGCTTATACGCCTTTTTTTCGAAAATTTATTCACTTTTTTCTGTTTTTTGTTTGATTTATAAAACTATTGATTTATATTTGTTCCCGATAAGGATAGCAACAAATAAATAACAACATATTTAATCATTTAAAATTCATAATTATGAACAAAACAGAATTGATAGAAAAGATCGCAAGCGGCGCAAACCTGAGCAAGGCTGACGCTAAGAAAGCACTTGATGCTACCGTAGAGGCTATCAAGGCAGCTCTCATCGAAGGCGATAAGGTTCAGCTCATCGGCTTCGGTACATTCAGCGTCAACGAGCGTCCGGCTCGTGAAGGTATCAACCCTGCAACAAAAGAGAAGATAACAATCGCCGCTAAGAAAGTCGCTAAATTCAAGGCAGGCGCAGAACTGGCTGATGCGATCAAATAAAAAGGGAAAAACTATCAGTTAAAAATAAGAAAAAGGGACGTGAATTAATTCATGTCCCTTTTACTTTTTGTCCTTGGTTGTATCGCCGCGATGCTCTGTCACGGCATGACGGCAAGAAAAATCAGCCTCAACACTTACGATTTTTCTTGACTCAATTTTGACAAAATATTTTCGCGAAAGAGGTGCAAACGAATGTTAAACCGTATATAATACAGGACATTTGGTATAACACCGTCTTTTGATATACCCCATAACGTAGTCCGGAAAAGTACGTTTCGCTTTCTGATATTGCCCATTTCGTGGTGCGATAAAGCCCATATTAGGGTGCGATATGGTCTGTTTCAGCACCCAATATAGGCCATTTCGCAAGCCGAAATGGTGCTTTTCGCAAAGTGATAAAATACCACTTAAATATAAATCATTGATATTCAATGCATTATAAAACCCTCTTATTTTTGCGTATTTGCGCCCGATTAAGAGTCTGTCCGCAAATACGCGCTTATTTTTTGGGGTATATCATGAAATTGAGAGTGAAAAACTGAAAACCGGTTATAAATTGAAAGTTGCCCGTATTGCTTTCTTGCCGGCGTAGAAAACAATGTCTATACAGTGGAAAAACATCTGACTTATTTTGAAACCTGTACGGAAAAATCTTACATAGAACCATTAAACCAGAATAGGTCATTAGAATTAAGTCTGTATTTTTGCTTTATATTGAGCGTATTTCCGTGGGATTTTTTGCAGGCATAGAGGGCTGTGTCAAGAAAAATAGAACAAAAAGAGGCCGACGGCAAGCAGAAAGACGGCCGAAAGCATGAAGACATAAAACAGATAAAACATGTGCGGTCTAACGACCGATTTGAATTAAACGAGCATCCGCGACGCCTCGCACCGGTCATAAGAACACCATGCGCAGGTCATAAGAACGCCACGCACCGCCCATAATAAAGACAAAGCGGGCTGCCGGTTTGTTCTTAGCTTTCCGGCAGCCCGCTTTCGTATGTGTTTCATCCGCCCCATCAGTCGTCTGTAGAGAAGAGCGGATCTTCCGGCATCACCATCACAGGCTTCTGCTCATACTGCTTCAGTGTCTCGGCGGGGACATACTTCTTGTCAGCCACGAGACGGAACATGTATTCGCGGAACCATCTGTCCGACATTATCAGACAGCCTGCCTGACCGTATGACGCGCCCCAGCTGTTCTCCACCTTCCACTTCTTAGCCTTGCCGTTCTCGTCGAGATCTACTGCCGTGAGAGTCATGGCGTGGGTCGAACCACTGTCGTATGTCGATATGCGCTCGGCCTTGTTCATGCCGAAGGTCGTGCCGAGCAGTGCGCCGTAGTCGTAGTTCTCGGTGTCAAGATAGCCGCGCTTGCGGTCGAGCTGCTTTCCTACGTCGTACGAGCTGTACATCTTGCGGCCGTCCTTTATCGAGGCTATGGCCAGACGCTCGATGTCGTCCATCGGCAGGTTGAGATACTTCCAGTTCTGTCCGTCGTAGGTGTGTCGGTCGTACTCCACCTCGTAAGTCTTGTAATACTCGCGGCGCGGATCGTTCATCACCATGATGAAACTTCCACTGATTGGTCCTCCGACAGTCGCCTCGTAGAACTCTTTCGGAGTGTATTTGCGCGGCTGACCTACGGGTTTGCCGTCCTTCGTTTTAAACGTATAGGTGAACTCCTTCACCGGCTCGCCCAGAGTGAGGCACAGCATGTTGTATATCGTCGAGAGCATCTCGGTCTTGCGCGCCTTGATAGCGGCGTCATTCTTGCCGTCTGCCACCATCTTACGGAGCTCGAGACCGAACTCGCGCAGCTTGGACGAAAGCAGAGACGACATCTTGCTCGTGTTGTCGGCAGAGAAAGTCTCGGGCTGCACCTCGGCAGGAACAAGTCCGTACTTGTCTGCCAGGTCGCTCACGCCGCAGAAAGTACCGCCGTCGTTGAGCGGATTCTTGAAGAAGAATCTTACTCGTTCAGAGTCCATCGGTTCGTCGGCATGGTCTATCACGCCCTGAAGCATGAGGTTGGCTTTCTCCAGCTGGTCGTAGAAGAACAGATAGTTGTGCGAGAACTCCACTGCCAGCGAGTCGGCGTGCTGCTTTGCGAAGTTGGCCCTCAGCACGTTGAATCCGGAGAACATCCAGCAACGGCCGGAGCTCTGTTGGTCGTGGATGCTCTGTTTCGGCGTCTCGTCGCTGAAATACGTGTCTATGGCACCCTGGTTTGCAAAGTTCACTGCAATGTCGTCGATCTTGTTCGAAGCCATCGCGTTGAATATGGCTTTTGCCGAAGGTACGGCAGCATGAGCCTGCTGCATGCTGCGCAACATGTCGGACGATATGCCTCCGTCGCGCTGCTGTGCTCCCGCCGCGCCTGCCATCGACAGGCACAGGCCAAGAGCCAGATAAGTTTTCTTGTTCATTTTCTGTTATGTTTTATGTTTGTTCGTTTATTCCAGACTGTCGTTCCGTCCTCATGCAGGGCGTCCGGCACGCAGGATTGCGGCGGCATGCACACGTGGGCCGGGCCCTGCGCCATGTGCCGCCATCATCCTCCGGATGGATTATCTCACCACTACCTTGCGGCCGCCCACGACGTATATGCCCTTGGGCAGTGCCGGCATGACGACGCGTCCCGACTCCATCACAGCCGTTCCGACCTTCACTCCGTCGAGACTGTAGACGTCTGCCTGTCCGTCAGCGACGCTGTTGTCCGTCACTCCGTCTATGCCGGTGACCACAACACGTACAGGTATCTCGTCGGCCATCAGCTCGTCGGGCAGCTTCGACACGAAGTATGAACGGTAAGGATTCACGATCGTGGCACCTTTCTTGAGTGTGAAGGCCGTTCCCTCGGTGTTGAGCACGTAGTAGTTGTTGCCCGTGAGCGACACCGTCGTGCCGTGATAAGAGTAGCTGTCGGTTCCTGCCACGATGTCGGCAGAGCCGGTAGCCGGCACGAGTGCGTCCTCTGCCTCGAACACGATGGTCTTGTCCACGAAGCTGTCGTCTGTCACCGAGTAGAGGTAAGGCACGTTTTTCTGCATGTCTGCCACCTTTGAGAAGTACACGTTGTTGTCGTCTCCCGTCATGTTGAACTCCATGACGCTGAGTCCGTCACTACCGTCGTATGCCAGCCGGCGTCCGTCCACCTTCACGCTCTGCGGACTGAACGGCAGTGCTATGGCCTCCCACGAGCTTTCCTTGCCTGCCCTGTAGATAGGACGGCTGTAGCTTATGCGACCTGCAGTGAAGTCTATCGGCGAATAGAACGGTGACTCGTCCGTGAGACTTATCTCGTCTATGTGGCCTCCTACTACCACTTTCGACATGTCGAGTCCGTCAGGTATTCTCGCATCTTCGTCGAAGAAGTAGAGCGCATTTGGCGAACTTGTGGTGTATATCTTCGTAAGACTTGTTATGCCTCGTGCATCAACAGCCACCACCTTGGCGGGAACAGTGAATATGGACGACGGTGAGTAGGCCGAGCGTCCGCCCTCGCTGTCGTAGGTAACGATGCCACGTGCCAGCTTGTTTACGTGTCCCAGTCTGCCGTCGGACAGCTCACCGCCTGTGGAATAGGCGAAGTTGAAGCCGTACTGCTTGTCATACTCCAGATTGTCGAACGAGAACGACACCACGGCTCTCTTGCCTGCCTCTACATATACGGGCACGATGTCGTTGCCTGCACCCCAGAACATGTTCTCGCCTATCTCACCTTTCCATATTCCTACGTTTATCGCGCCGTCGAAGTCTTCTTCCGAATTGTTGGTCACTCTCACCTTACCGGATATGAAGTTGCCGTAAATCGTACCCGAAGAGATGTTCTCGAACGTTACCGATGTCACCTGAAGGTCTCTTTCCTCAGGCGATGCGGTGGCGGTGATGTCCACCGTTGTCTGTCCGCCCGGCACCACATTGTTGCCGTCAGGGTCGTATGTGAGCCATATATTATACTTGCCTGTCTCCGTAGGATTGAAGAAGAAGGTTATCGTAGTGGTGTATCCTTTCTTCAGCGACACGGCCGAACGGCTCGCCTGTCCGCCCTTGTTGTCGGTCTTGCTGGCGAAGAGATAAATCTCGCCATAGAACTCGTCGGTGTTGTTCTTGAACACGACGTCGAGCTTCTGGGTGTTGTTCACCACCTTATTGCCCGTGAATCTTATCGACTCCACCTCAAGGTCAACCGGACGGTTATACATCTGTAGCGTGTAAGAACCGTCGGCCTTCACGTCAGCTACGATGTAACGCTCCTTTATGTTGAAGCTGGTCTTCCATACGTTCGATTTCGTTGTCTTGCTTATCGGCACCACCTTGTATGTTCCGGCTGCCAGTCCACTGATGCCGAAGCTGGCGCCATAGAAGTAGTTTGCTCCCAGATTATCGGCACGGTTGGTGTTGCCTATGCTCACGAGCGAGCCGTCCTCTGCCACGTAACCTATACCGTAGTCGAAGCTGTTGGTCTCGCCTGTCCAGTTGATGTAGTTGCTGAATATCTCGTTGCCCCTTATCTCAGTGTCGTTGATGGTCATCATCGCCATGTCGTCGGCCTCCACATCGTCAGGCAGACGCAGGATGAGGGCTTCCTGTCCCATGGAGTATCCGTCGCTGCTCGAGCTTGCGCCTATGCCGCTGTTGTCGCCGGGATTGAGTATCTCGATGCGGAAATAGCCGTCGCTGCCGCCGCCCCATCCCCAGTTGAGGTGGAAAAGGCCGTCACCGTCGTATCCGTCCACCACGAAGGCATGCGCGCCTCCTGTAGCCGTTCCGGCGAAAGCCACCGGATGACCGCTGGCTATCTCGTTATAAATCAGGTCCATCCACTCGCTCAGAGTGTAGTTGTTGCGGAACTCCGAGTGCGTGCCGTC
>ULPL01041264.1_pt1 | contig 18059 bp, 12 predicted proteins | sample 1953481 | NCBI WGS metagenome assembly ULPL01 (sample SAMEA4835628, study PRJEB28245) | human gut metagenome | biome: gut microbiome; material: fecal sample | place: Denmark | collected 2008 | reverse complement strand
CCGACAAGATCGACAAAACCCATGGCGAAGAAGCAAAGCATTACCGGAAGCAGGGCCATTTTATTTGTCCGGGTCATGATGAAAGAGCTGAATAGTTATATGGTTTTTATAGATTTATGATTATTCGGGAGCCTCGTACAGGTTTGAAGGCACCCGGAAGGGAAGGGAAAGGATGGTTGTTTTGTCTGCCATCCTTCTCCCTATTAAAGATTACTTACGATATGCGTGGATTTTCACCTTGCATCCCTTAGCAGTTACCTTATTATAAGGTGAAGTCGGGAATACAAGATTGGTCATAGCGACGTGACCCTGTCCCTCAAAGAGCTCCAGGCTCGAGTGGTCAACGAACAGTTGGAACGAACGAGCCTTGCCGTAGGTAGAGGCTGTCGTTACGCAGGGGAAGTCGGCTGAGAAGTCGGTCTTGCCACTCTTTGTACGGTCCATGGATACGGTCTGCTTGGAACCGTCATAGGTGATCACCACCTGCTCACCCTTATCATTGCTGAGCGTCACCGTAGCATTACTCTTCAGGTTGGTGACCTCCAGATATGCACAGGCTGACAGACTGCCGGTGGTAGTTTCCTCGAATGCCTTGTACACTTCGGGTGAAGGCAACACGCTCACATAGGTCTCACCCTTGTGGCTGAACAGGCCGAGATCGCGGGGCAAGCCATTGGCAGAACGGAACTGCTGAGTGGGCACCTGGTTGGCATACTGCCAGTTGCTCATCCAAGGCAGCACGACGTGACGGCCCTCAGGAGCGTTGTCAAAGCTGACAGTTGCATAGTGGTCTTTACCCCAGTCGAGCCACTTCGTCGTCTTGGGATCGTCCTCACATGTGAACTTGTGACCATCGAACTTACCGATGAAGTATTGTGTGGCACTACCGCCGAAGGGGCCACCCGGATTGATATTGCAGATGAGCACCCACTTGTCACCGATCTTCATCAGGTCAGGGCACTCCCATACACCGCCGTGGTTTCCATATTCTTTGCCGAAGCTGCTCTCCTCTTTCCAATTAGTCAGATCGGTAGAGCTGTAGATACGCATCTCCTGACCGGCTGCGAGGATCAGATTCCATACCTTGGCATCCTCATTCCAGAATGCGTTGGGATCACGGAAATCAGGAACATCGGCTGTCAGGATGGGGTTTCCTGCATATTTGGTAAAAGTCTTGCCGTTGTCATGGCTCACGGCCATGCTCTGCGTCTGACTGATGCCGGCAGAAGTATAGAATGCGACGACAGCATCGGCACCCTGACCGGCCGTATTGTTCTTGTCTACCACGCAGCTACCACTGAAGATAGTGCCGAGACCGTCTGGCTTGATGGCTTCGGGCTGCTGCTGCCAATGCATGAGATCGGTAGAGGTGGAGTGTCCCCACGTCATATTCTCCCACTGCGATCCGTAGGGATTGTACTGGAAATAGAGATGCCATACACCATCCTTGTAGAACATTCCGTTAGGATCGTTCATCCATCCGTACAAAGGTGTGTGGTGGAAGACAGGACGATACATCTCACGGTTGGTCGTGTCGAATGTATCGGTAGTGGTCATGCCCTTCCAGCATGCATAGTCCTGAATGGAACTTACAGGGCGCTTCTGTCCGGTGAACTGGATATCAAGCGTAACGTCACCACCGAAAGCCTTAACATCGAGAGGCACATTATAATCGGTGTGCTTGACAGCCAGACGGCAGTTGAACTCCTGCACCACCTGATTGTTCTTGATCACGCGAACGTGCGCAATGTCCATACTCTCTTCTACAGGCAGAAGCACATACTGTTTGTCAGTCTTCACACGCTGCATGGCATGGGTATCGCTCATCACAGCTGTCTGGGCAGACATCTGAAGCGAAGCTGCTCCTAACAGTAAAGCGACAAGCATATTTTTCATTCTCATAATCGTATCCTTATTTTAATATGTTTGAATATTCAATGTATCATTCTCCGTTTACGGCTATTTGTTTAATTCTGAATGATTAGGAGTAGCCTCCCACTATCAACCCATAAACAAGAATTCTAATAAATAATACTTATTGGCTGCCGCAGATTTACGGCAGCCAAAAAGCATTACTTAAAAAGTGGACAATTTAACGTTTGTAATCTCTACAGAGCCGTCTGAACAGAACAAAGCCCAAGGATTGCGCTGTATACCGTATACACGGTTTGTAAATGCATACTGTCCATTGATGTAAACCACGCTGACGCTCTGATCTGTAACTACCGTTACATGATACTTGCCATCAGAAGCAGGAATCAAGCTCAAGACGTTGATGTTCTGACGGTTTTCCGTGTTATCGGCAGCTGTGGTGACCTTATCAAACTTAAGATTACTCCAACGGTCCTCAATATAAACACGGTAATTGTAATCGCGATCTGAGCAGTCAACGAATGAGACTCCAAATACAGATGTGCCGGGAGTCACCGTTGCATCGAACTCAATCTTATTGCGGTAAGCCAGACGGGCAAAACGTACACTCTGACCTGCTGACAATGTGTATGAGCTTGCAGCTTCGCTTGACGTACCATCAGACTTCATCTCTGTCAAAGGCACAGAAGTGGTGTACTTGGCCAACACGGCATCAGGTGCCTCAAGTGCGAGGGTTCCATCCTCATTCTGTACCAGCTTGTGCATTACCAGTGCACCAGCCCAATCGGTTGTTCCTTCAGAGATGTTACCCTGACGTGTAGCACACCAGCCCCAGATATAACGGTTGGTGCCGTCGGAAGCTGTCTTGCCGGCGTAGAACGATGTACCTTCCAGCTTACCCTCATCACGCCATGGGAACTGAGGATCATCACCCATGTTCATCAGCTCGCTGAGAGAGTGAGCATAGAAATACTGCACCTGGCGTGTGATATCCTTGTCTGAATAAACAAGATACCACCAGTCACCCATCTTAAATACATCAGGGCACTCGTAGAAACGTCCCCACTTGTTATGGAAGAAAGGCTCAGCCTCTGTCCATGAAACAAGATCTGTCGATGTAAATTGTGCCAGCACCGATGTACCATTCTTTATAGCGGCAACCACCATACGGTAGATCTTTGCATCCTCATCATAGAACACGCAAGGATCTCTGAATTCATCCTGGTTGTAGCCTTCAGGAGCCTGGAGACGGAATGAACGGTCTTTCGACCACTTCTCGCCATCATCGGACACTGCCTTCAGGATAACCTCACGTGGTGAAGCAGCCTTATGGCCGGTATAGAACGTGTAATATTTACCGTTGGCAAAGATTGTGCTGCCTGTTCCAATGGCTGGATCATCTTCAGCTGCGTCTCCACATGGGATAGCCTCATTGAGGTCAAGATAATTAGCCGCATCTGTTGTCGTCAGCTGATGAACTGGGTGATAAACTACAGAATTTCCGTCACGCATATCATGAAGATACAGGATACGGAACAGTTTTGCCTGTTCATCATAGAACGGCATGGGGTCGCCGACATAACCTACATACGGCTTCACATACAAGTCGCTCTTGTAGCTTTCACCTGCATCGAAATATGTAGTAGTAGCCTGCATGTTTGCATCAGGCGTTGTTATACTATCGTCATTACTACAACCGGACATCATCGACATGGTCAATCCGGCAATAACTAATATGCCAATCATATTTTTAGATTTCATTCTTCCTCAATTAATTATTTGTTAATCCTACCAAATAACGTAACGCATTCATTGTTAGCTTCGTGCGATTTGTAGAATACTGGTTTGACGCATCATTTGTCAAGTTCCATTCAAAGCCACCGGTTCCGATAAGAATTACTCGGCCTGCGCTCTTAGTACGTGCGGGGAACTCAACGATAGCCGTCTTATTGGCATCATCGGGCTGATAAGCCAAACGGACACCACCTGTAGCGTTCTGCCATTCTTCGAGTGAATGATCTGCATAGTCCCAGACATTCCAGTTTACACAGCAGTTAGTCGTGCTAAAGCCTGCATCAATAAGATAGACAGGCATATCCTTAGCTGCCCCCATACCGGTGAAGACAGGATGATCGGCCTTGTCGACGATAAATCCGAGAGGAGTATTAAGCGTCTCTGCTGGATCATTCTTCGACTCAGCATTAGGAGCCTTCTGGTCAATGGCGATCTGATAAGTGTCGTTGACATAACGGCAGGCATATCTTGACAGGAGCAGGCTACCGCCGTTAGCATAGTATGTCTTGATTACCTCACGCGAATCCCAAGCCTGCGACGGCCATGAGGGATCATCGCAATGCCACCAAATGGCCTTGCACTCTGACGGATCAAGCTTTACCTTGCCTGAGATAAGATCCTGCATGGAAATGTAGATCGAACGCGGAACATTGGCAAGCATCCATGTAGCTGCCGCCTTCTCCTCGTCCTTCAGTCCGTTTATGTCTGCTGCCGTACCGATGAAGGCGGTAACTGGCATATCTGTCGCTGTAACGTTGATAGTGTAGGTAGCTGATATTCCACGGCCCGTAATGATGAACTCTACAGGATTGGTAAAATTCACGGAAGCACCGTCGGTGATATTTGCCTCAGCGCCCTCGCTCAAGCTATAAGATACAGAGAGATGAGCAAGGTCAGCATCCTTGTCAACATAAACTTTGATCGTATGAGTGTCGTTATCGATAATACCATCATACTTATTGCCAGAAGCATCTTCCAATGTAAGTGAAAGAACAGAAGCCTCATAGCATTTTGCCGTAACGGTGTAATCGATATAAGTATTGCCGTTAGTGATCTTGAAGACAACAGGCATCGTGAAGTCCACGGTGCTTCCTGAAGGAATGTTTGACACTGCACCCTCAGAGAGCGTGAACTCTGGCTGAAGTGCCGTAAGGTCGGTACCTGGCTCAAGCATTACAGTCACGGTCTTCGCAACGTTGTCAATTTTACCTTCCTGACCATTTATGCTGAAGGATGTGATGAAGTCATTGCCTGACATGTCAAGCGTCGGATCATCCATAGCGTTGCTGCTACATCCTGTCATGACTGCTGTTATACAGAACAGCAGCACGACCGAAAAGTATTTATATAGATTTTTCATGATTTCTGGTTTATTTTATTACTCCCATCCGCAATTCTGCACATAAATACCCTTACTGTAGTTGATCTGCTTCTGCGGAATCGGGCAATACTCATTTTTATTCTTTGTAAAGTACGCATCATTGAGATAAGAACGGCGGTTCTTCTCACTACCGTAGTATTTGTTCATCACCTGGTCTGCAATACCCCAACGTACGAGGTCGAAGAAACGTCCACACTCCATGGCAAGCTCCAGACGACGCTCCCAGCGTACGGCCGTACGAGCCTCATCAACGCTCCATGCCGTATTGTATGTTCCGATCTTCATCTTTGCATTATAGTCGAAAATAAGCGTCGTACTATTGGCTGCACGGGTACGCAGGGTGTTCACGATAGATCTAGCATCCTCGAGGTTACCCTCGGCATCGCCAAGAGCAGCGAGCTCAACTTCTGCCTCAGCTCTCATAAGCATGACATCTGCATAACGCAGCACGATCCAGTTCTTAGAGTTGGCATAGTAAACGCCATTCTTCTTCAGGCAGTCGCAGTCCTTATCAACGTTCTCCTTCAAAGAAGCGTAGTAGCCATAGATCTGAGGAGCACGTGACCAGGCCTCCGTAAATTCAACCTCAGGATTGTATTTGTAAGGGAATCCTGGCATTGCCACTGTATGGAACAAACGAGGATCGACATTATCAGTCTTTGAATCATACTGTGCATCATCGTAAGTATCCGTCTCAGGCAGGCCATTCATGTCGGTCTTAAATGCATCTACAAGATTCTGGCTGGGCTTGTTAAAGTCACAGCAACCAATACCCTGAGGGGCTGTCAGCTCGAAAGCAAAGTTCAGATTACCATATTTAGTACCATCATCCTGTGAATACTGGATAGCCCATACTGATTCCTTGCCATTCTCATAAGTACCAGGCAAGAAGTTAAAGGCGAAGTCCGTCTCAAGACCGTAATTCGTATAAAGCGCAGGAGCCGTGTACTGAATTACCTTCTTCAAGTCCTCTGCATTAATGGAGGTCACCTGATTGGTTTTCTCATCATCCTGGTGATAAGCCTTAAACAGATAGGTCTTTGCCAAATATGCAGCAGCAGCAGCCTTGGTAGGACGACCTTTCTCAACCTGTGTTTCAGGGAGATTGTCATATGCATACTGGAAATCGTCTGCTACCTTCTGCCACAATTCATCATTCGTATACTCTCTATTGCTTACCTGACGATATTCCTCAGAGGTGGTTCCCGTTGTTTCCGTGATGACAGGAATATATTTGAACAACTCCTTCAACTTAAACATGAAATGTCCACGAATGAAACGCATCTCTGCTATGCGCTCCTTCTTATTGGGATATTCCTCCTCTGATACATTGTCAAGGATGCGTAATGCATCATTGGCACGGTTGACTCCGCAATAGAGTCTATACCAGATATCATCAAACATCCACAAGTCCGTCGTAAGACCTGTAGCGATCTCTGCATAATACATATGTGAGCCGTCTTCCGTATTGGCACCGCCCTTATAAGCATCATCGGAGCGTACGTTACCCAGCTGCCATAACTGGAATGAGCTGTTCATATCCTCACCGGTAACCATATACGCATATGCAGATATGACCATATTGTCAATATATTTAGGTTTAGATACCTCCTCATTGTCAACGATACCCTGCGGCTTTGAAGACTCAAGGAAATCGTTGCAACTTGTTGTAGCAACAAGAGAAAGTCCACCTAAAATAACAGACTTTACTATATTATTGAGTTTCATTTTATTTCAAATTTAATTTTATTCTACTGCTTTTTAAAATTCTACATTGAGACCAAATGTAAGATTCAAAGGAATAGGATAGCCTGTTGTGGGGTTCTCAGGATCCATGCCTGTAAAGCTGCTACTCTTAATCGTAAGCAGATTCTGGGCGCTTAAATAGAGTCTTAAGTTGCTCATCATCAGCTTACTTACTATATTCTTCGGGAAGGTATAGCCAAGCTGCAGAGTACGGAGCTTCAGATAAGAGCCATTCTCAATGAAGTAATCAGAGAAACGTGCCTCATTATTGATATCTGACATACTGATTGCAGGAATGTCTGAGTCTGGATTGGCCGGTGACCATGCATTCAGCAGTCGTGTCGTACGGTTGGCATTCATATCACCCAGTGACCAGAAATCGGAATTCTTCTTGATTGCACTTACATCTACGTCTATGCCTTGTACACCCTGCCAGAACATTGTCAGGTCAAAGCCCTTGTATCTCAACGTAATGTTAAAGCCATAGGTGAAATCCGGATTAGGATTACCGATCCATGTCTGGTCATTTGTATCGATCACATGGTCACCATTGACATCCTTGTACCGGATACGGCCAAGTCCAGGATTACCGATCTTGACATCATACATGGACTTATAGTTGTCTACCTCTTCCTGAGTTCTGAACAATCCGTCTGTCACATAACCGGCATACATATTTATGGAATGTCCGATGATGCTCTTCACACCGTTACCACCGAAGTCTCCTGTAGATGCCACATCCTCAGGAACAAAAAGGATCTTGTTGCGGTTAAGGGAGAAGTTGCCATTGATATCGTAAGAGAATCCGTAATGGGTCTCATGTCTGTATCCGACATTGATTTCCATTCCTCGGTTCTGCATCTTACCGGCATTGCGCCACTGGGCACCACCTTCACCCATAACGCCAATATAGGAAGGCTTAACCAGAATATCCTTGGTCTGCTTATCGTAATATTCAATATTTCCGTACAAAGCGGAATTGAAGAAAGAGAAGTCCAATCCGATATTGGTCTGGGTCGTCGTCTCCCATTTCAGATCATCATTCTGTAACTGCGTACGACGGAATCCGGATTCAAGAAGTGATCCTCCGTTAGTTCCTGCGATGTCATAAGACGTACCGTAGGTAGGAGCATCTCCCGTACCATAATTGGCGTCATAGATAGAATAACGCGCGGTATTGTCAATAGCCTGGTTACCCGTCTGACCCCAGGCGACACGCAACTTAAGGTCATCCAAGAAGCTTGCAGCCTTGGCCATGAACTTCTCCTGGCTGATACGCCATCCCAAAGAGAAGGCTGGGAACGTACCCCATCGGTTGTTCTTACCAAAACGTGACGAACCATCATAACGGATCGTGAATGAGGCAAGGTACTTATCAGCATAAGCATAGTTGGCTTTTCCGAAGAATGATGCCAGTGAATAGCTTCCTGCTCCACCACCTGCCTGAGCCAGGCCAGTACCTGCACTAGGATACATATAGTCCTTAGAGATCACGGCAAAGCCCTCACGGTAAGCTGAGAGGTTGATATCATCCTCTCTGTTGAGCTCGGTACCAGCCATCAAATCTATGGCATGTTTTCCTGTCTTGAGATTATAGGTGGCAACGGCATTCCACATCCACTTGGTCCAATGCTCCTGTCCCATATAAATGGCATTCTTTGAGTCCTCAAGGAAACCATTCTGGTAAGGCAATGTATATGTCATTGACAATTTCTGGGCATAATCCAGACCAAATGTGGTGCGGAAATTAAATCCCTTAAATGGGCTTAAGTTAAGGTGTACGTCACCAAACATACGCCAATACTTATAGCGGTTGTCCTTATTGTCGTATACGACACGTGCAATATTCTGTCTATCAGGCATTGTCGTGCTTGGACCTCCCCATCCTGTTCCGTCTACGGTATGAACAGGAATCATTGGCAGAGAAATCATGGCATCATTAATCACATTGGCAGGAGCCTGAACCTCTGACGTACGATTAAGGGTGAAGTTCTCACCAATGGTAAGTACATCTCCGATGAGCTTGTATTCTGAGTTCATACGTGCAGAAATACGATCGAAGTCTGTATATTTAATAAGACCGTCATTCTTATAATAGCCCAAGGAGAAGAAATAGTTACCCTTCTCCGTTCCATTTGAAACGGAAACATTATACTGCTGTACAATACCTGTACGAGTAATCTCATCAAACCAATCGGTTCCAGGAGAGGTAGCTATCGTATTGTTGGCATCGAGATATTTTGGTAACGACATTCCATACAGCACAGGATAGCCATTCTCATTGTATCCCCAGTCATAACGATAGCCGATAGGGTTGGTGTCAGGATCCTGACCGGAATTGGTGTAAGCTGTCCAAAGTGTACGTCCATACTGCTCGGTGTTCATCATCTTGAGCTTGCTCTGGAACAAAGAAGCAGACACTGATGCATCAAAGTTGATGCTGACACGTCCCTTCTTACCTTTCTTTGTAGTAATGATGATAACACCATTGGCTGCGCGTGAACCATAAATAGAAGCAGCCGAAGCATCCTTAAGGACTTGGATTGACTCTATGTCATTTCCATTCAACTCATGCATACCCGACTGTGTTGGTACGCCATCTATGATATAAAGAGGATCGTTGTTGTTCAACGTTCCAATACCACGTATACGTACTGTAGCAGAACCGCTGGGGTTACCATCTGCAGTAATATACATACCAGGCACACGTCCCTGTAAGGCCTTTACTGGGTTGTTCTCACCTTCTTTCTGCAGGTCGTTAATGTTTACCACTGACACAGCTCCGGTCAGGTCGGCCTTACGCTGGGTGGTATAACCTGTTACCACGATCTCATTCAGCTCGTTATTCTCGGGCTTGAGCTCTAATTTGAGGTCTGTACCTTCTTTCACCTCTTGGGTAGCATAGCCTATGTAAGAAACAACAAGCGTACTACCATCCGTAGTCTGAAGCTGAAAATGACCATCGATATCGGTCACCGTTCCATTAGTAGTACCTTTTTCCATAACCGTAGCACCGATCACGGGCTGACCCGTATCATCAATGACGGTACCACTGGCAGAAATTTTGTTCTGCGCCAAAGCAGTTGCACAGGACAGAGTGAGTGCTGTGCTCAAAATGACTTTCCGTAGGTTTTCCATTTAAAAAATATTTATTAGTTGCTAGTTGCGTATTGGTCGATTTCAGATTCGCGTCCCAAAATTACTTTCTAAATAGAAAAAAGGATAAAAAAAATCGTTCATTCCCTTAAAATCCTGCTTCAATGCAACATTTTTTTTATGAAACGAACGATTTATTCAGAATTGAGCTTTCATATAGACTTTCAATTCGGCCTAGGAAAGTTCTAATTAATATAAGGTTATAAAGGATATATTATATCTACTATATCTACTTTATTGCCGTTCGTTGCCCGGACTCACTCCAAACTCATCTTTATAGCATTTAGAGAAATAACCGGGTGTGGAGAAGCCGACAGCGTAAGCAATCTCCGATATGGTCATCTCCGTTGTCTGGAGCAGATGATGAGCCTGTTCAAGGCGTGCCTTGCGAAAAAGCTCTACGGGAGAGAGCCCCGTGAGGGCTTTCACCTTGCGATAGAGTTGGACACGCGACAGCCCCATCTCCTCACCCAGACGCTCCACTGAAAACTGACTGTCGTCAAGGTGCTCTCTTATGATCGCGCGCAGCCGGATCAGGAATTCCGACTCAGTATGTCCTTCCATCACCGATGTATGGGTATTTGCGCTTGCTGCCATCTTGTCGTGATGCTCTCCCGTGACAACAGGGTCGAGTGCCTCATCGACGAGCTGGTGTAATTTCTTCACATTGTCATGAATGAACTGCAGCGATGGCGATTCCTGATGGCGCTCCATCAATTTTCTCAAGGGCTCCTCCATTTGGCGCAGAGGCTTACGCAATTCATAACTGATATTCGTAAAGAAGCGCATACGAGAGTCGATCATCTCCTTCAGCTCGTTGTTGGCTACTTGAAGTTCATCATTGAGCTTTGACTTCTGCAAAGTGAGCCGATAGAGATAGTAGGCCGTCAAGACGACAAGGGCTATGATGAACAGTGCTCCGATGAGGATGAACCGTTGGATATTCACTTGCTTGAAATATTGGTCACTGAGAGCGTGCAGACGGTCGATGTTCTCGCTCTGACGCATCTGCTCCGCATATTGCAGAAGCATGACGTCGGCATTATCCCGGGTGATGACAGCGGCCTGCAGAGGTGTATCACGACGGTAGGGCTTGTTGTGAAGTATATTCATGGCCAGTTCGATCACCTCGTTTCCTCTTGTCGGATAGATATAGGAGGCTCGCATCTGCCCTTTCTTCACGGCTTCGATGCCATTGCCCGGTGTCGGCAGCGCGTCAACACCGTAGTATCGAAGATTTTTCCATCCTGCCTTTTCGGCAGCGTCACGTGCTCCCATTGCCAGGCGGTCGTTATGTCCGAAGACCGCAATATTTGCATTGGTCAGTCTGGCCTGCTGCAGTTGTTTCAACAGATCGTCCTGCGGGGTCCCAATTGCTTGCCCTGCTGACAGTCGGGCCACATTGCTCAGCAGTCGATTCATTTCTTTCTTTCCGCTTGGTCCTGTCCAGTCCTTCGCATTTTCCATAGAGATCACCGCTATGCCCGGATGTGCCTTCATCACCTCCATAAATCCCTCATGACGTTGAAGAGCCGCAGACGAACCGTGCAATCCCTCGATCTCCACGACCATACCCTTACCATTGAGGTCACTGGCTATCACCTCACCCATCGTCTTGCCGATTTGCCGGTTGTCACAACCGATAAAAGCTGTATATTTCTGGGTGTTCACCTTTCTATCGAAAAGGATCACGGGAATCCCTTTGTCATAGGCTTCCTCAACAACCGGTCGGATAGAGTTCACCTGGTTGGGGGAAATAATGAGCAGGTCGACACCGGCATTAATAAAATGCTTGATCTGCTCGATCTGCTTCCGGCTGTCATCATCGGCTGAGACTATCTGCAGGTCTACATCCGGATGGGCATATTGGGCTATGCGCATCTCGCGGTTGAGTTTATCTCGCCAGATATCTTCGGAGCACTGTGATACACCTATGGTGTATTTGGAATCATTATGCCGATTCCCACAGCCTATGAGGACAAAGGATAGAAAAGTTAGAAAAAATAAAAAAATATGTCGCATATGGGTATTTCTAAATATACAGGAAAATGCTCGTATGTTGCAAAGATAATTAAAACTTTGGATTTCTCATCGGCTTTGACCAAAAAACATTTGGTTTTATTTCATTATTTCCTTAATTAAGGATCCGTGCCTTACGCATGCTCTGATGCCGGTTGGACGACCATTCCAACGCTACTCATTATCCTTCAGATGTTAGAGACTACAATTTATTTCTGAGAGATGATAATATAAGGTATAGACCGACATATGGCCTCCTTTTAAGGAAAAAAAGATAAAGATCATTTCCCCCGTGTTAAATAACTATGATAGTGCCTCCTCTCTTTCTTTTTTCTTCGTACTTTTGTCTCTATGAAACGATTGGGCTTTATAAAGAATACCTCCCGGATAATGTTGGTGCTAGTGTTCGTAGCAGCAGCCGCAGCTATCATCGTGGCCAACAGTGTACGGGACACACAGCCGGAAAGGGAGCATACCGCTTTCTATAATGACATCGTTCTGAGGTCTACCCCTGTTCTCGACCAGCAGGACAGTCCCTTGTGCTGGATCGACGCCATGCTCGCCACGATAGAGACCGACCGGCTGCAGCTGGGCGACTCCGTGACGCTGTCGCCCGACTATCTGGCGCGTCGCTTCATGGAGGAACAGAGCCTGCCTTGCTTCTTTGCCTGCTTGCCAAAAGAGAAAGGTAAGAAAGCTGCAGATGATGATGTCATAAACATGCGCGGGACGGCCATGACAGCCCTTCGTCTGGCCACCCGTTACGGCGTTTTGCCTTTTGACAGTTATTTTCCGGAGAAGTCTGTCGACTGGGCTTCTCTGGCGCGCAAGGCAACGGCGCTCGCCCGTTCATCCTCGTCATTGACCCAGTTTAAAGAAAGTCTTGGCAATGCCCTCGACCGTCAGGCAGGCTATCTTCCCACGGCCGTCCACATGCTCGGCGCCACCTACACGCCGCTTGAGTTTGCCCACAGCCTTTTTCTTCCGGGCGATTATGTAGCCCTGTCGAGCTGCACCCATCATCCCTTCCATAGCCGTTTCGCCCTTGAATGCCCCGACAATCACTACAACGACAGTTGCCTCAATGTGCCGCTCGACCGTATGATGTCCCTCATCGACCGCGCCCTTGAGCAGGGACACGCCGTGTGCTGGGAGGGATGTATCAATAACGATGGATTCGACTGGAAGCATTGCCAGGCCGATGTGTCTGTGAATGAGCGAGATAGGATGAGCAAAGGACACCGGTTGCAGGACTACCGGCAACGGCTGATTGAACGCCGTAAGGTGACCGATGACCATGCCATGTGCATTGTCGGCCGTGCCCATACACAGGACGGACGCCGTTGGTATCTGGCCAAGAACTCATGGGGGAAGACCAACGGTCTGAAAGGATATATGTATCTCAGCAGGGAATACCTGGAACTCTATACGGTGGCCGTCGTTCTCCACCGCTAACCCATAGCATCGGACCGCAGGTGTGAAGCAGCATGCCGAGCGGCCGATCCCGTATCATTATCGGCCTGAACAACTGCGTACCGGGATCGGACAATCCGCCGGCGATGCCTGTCGAAGGCACAATGCGAGTATGGAGGCAAAGTGACACACGGGATGGCAGAAGAGGACGGAAACCATCGGGCAAGCCCATAAAATAAATGTTACGGTCTTACGAATACCCGGGACTTATATCTTATCACCATAGCAGAGGTCACCGGCATCTCCAAATCCGGGCACGATATACTTGTGTTCATTCATGCCGGGATCGATGGCCGCACACCATACGGTGGTCTTATCCTCCGGCAGGGTGCGTTTGATGTGATCGATACCTTCGGGTGTGGCTATGACGCAGGCCACATGGATGCGTTTCGGAGTGCCCTTGGTCAGAAAAGCCTTGTACCCCAGCTCCATCGATCCGCCGGTGGCGAGCATGGGATCGGCAATAATCAGCGTCTTCTTGTCGATGCTGGGCGTGGCAAGGTATTCCACATGGATCCCCACCTCATGATGCGCCTCATCCTTATATTCGCGATAAGCTGATACAAAGGCATTTCCGGCATGATCGAAGACATTGAGAAAGCCCTGATGAAAAGGCAACCCCGCACGGAAGATCGTAGCCAGAACGATCTTATCCGTCGGTACATTCACCTTGGAGATACCGAAAGGCGTGGCCACGTCGCGTGTTTCGTAATGTAAGGTCTTTGAAATCTCAAAAGCCGTCATCTCACCAATCCGCATGATGTTGTTGCGGAAGAGCAGGCGGTTCTTCTGATACTCCTGGTCACGGATCTCCATCATATATTGTCCGATGATGCTGTTCTGATCCGAAAGATTGATGATTTCCATATTATTAATCCGGTTATAAGGTCAGGCATGACAGAAGCAGACAGGCAAAGCGCATGACCGTCCTTTCATGCACAAAATATTTTTGTTCCACAAAGATACAAAATCACTTTTTTATTGCAAAGTGGAAATTACAAAAATAAAGGCGAAAAAAATGAATTTACGAAGTTTAACGAAAAACAGTCTGCTGGTATATAAAAATAACGGTGTAATTTTGGCAGGCAATTTTCTTTTTGCTAACTTTGTCGGCGAAATAGAGATAACGAGTATTTCATTCACAACTTAAATACATTTCAATAATGGCAAAGTTTGATAAGTCAGTTTTAGCAAGCTACGGAATCAAGACGGGTACCGCTGAGGTTCTGTACAATCCTTCGTATGAGGTACTGTTTGACGAGGAGACCAAGGAAGGTCTTCAGGGCTATGAGGTAGGTCAGGAGACCGAGCTCGGCGCTGTCAACGTGATGACTGGTATCTTCACTGGTCGTTCGCCTAAGGATAAGTTCATCGTAGACGATGAGACTTCTCACGACACCATTTGGTGGGATTCTGAGGAGTATCACAATGACAACCACCGTGCTTCCAAGGAGGCTTGGAAAGCTGTTAAGAACATCGCTCTCGAGGAGCTGTCAGGCAAGAAGCTCTACGTTGTAGATGGTTTCTGCGGCACTCACAAGGACACCCGTATGAAGGTGCGTTTCATCGTTGAGGTAGCATGGCAGGCTCACTTCGTAACCAACATGTTCATCCGTCCTAAGACAGAGGCTGACTTCGAGCAGGAGCCCGACTTCATCGTTTACAATGCTTCTAAGGCAAAGGTAGAGAACTGGAAGGAGCTGGGTCTGCACTCTGAGACTGCTGTTGTCTTCAACGTAACTTCTAAGGAGCAGGTGATCATCAACACTTGGTACGGCGGTGAGATGAAGAAGGGTATGTTCTCTATGATGAACTACTTCCTCCCCCTGAAGGGTATTGCTTCTATGCACTGCTCTGCCAACACAGATATGAACGGTGAGAACACCGCTATCTTCTTCGGTCTGTCTGGTACCGGTAAGACTACTCTCTCTACCGATCCTAAGCGTAAGCTGATCGGTGACGATGAGCACGGATGGGACAACGAGGGTGTGTTCAACTATGAGGGCGGTTGCTACGCTAAGGTTATCAACCTCGACAAGGAGGCTGAGCCCGATATCTACGGCGCTATCACCCGTGACGCCCTGCTGGAGAACGTTACCGTTGACAAGGACGGCAAGATCGACTTCGCAGACAAGAGCGTTACCGAGAACACCCGTGTTTCTTATCCTATCTACCACATCAAGAACATCCAGCGTCCTGCAAGCCAGGGTCCCGCTGCAAAGCAGGTGATCTTCCTGAGCGCCGACGCCTTCGGTGTACTGCCTCCTGTATCTATCCTGACTCCTGAGCAGACGAAGTACTACTTCCTGAGCGGCTTCACCGCTAAGCTCGCAGGTACTGAGCGTGGTATCACTGAGCCGACTCCTACCTTCTCTGCTTGCTTCGGCCAGGCATTCCTCGAGCTGCATCCTACAAAGTATGCTGAGGAGCTCGTTCGTCACATGGAGAAGAGCGGTGCTAAGGCATATCTGGTTAACACTGGTTGGAACGGTACCGGCAAGCGTATCTCGATCCGTGATACTCGTGGTATCATCGATGCCATCCTGGATCACTCTATCGACGAGGCTCCTACCAAGCAGATTCCTTACTTCGACTTCACTGTTCCTACAAAGCTCCAGGGTGTTGCTACTGAGATCCTCGATCCTCGCGACACTTACGCTGACGCTGCTCAGTGGGACGAGAAGGCCAAGGATCTGGCTGCCCGCTTCATCAAGAACTTCAAGAAGTATGAGACCAACGAGGCTGGTAAGGCTCTCGTTGCTGCTGGTCCTCAGCTCTAATCTCTCATACCGAGTGACTAATAATAAGGCCCGTTTCCGCAATGCGGAGACGGGCTTTTTTTTCGGCTCACCCAATGAATATAGGGGATTGTTTAGCCTAGGCCTGAAGAAGACATCATATCCTTGCAAGACCGGACGACAAGTCTGGGATGACACTGAAGCCGTGCACATCCGCACAGCTTCAACGTGATCTAAAAACAATTAAGTTAATGAGATAGGCTTGATTTGAATAGACAACTGTCGCATGTGTGGAATAAAATGCTTATCTTTGCATCCGTTGCCGTCAAATTGTGGCTTAGTCCGCATGCGGATACCATGAGATTGTAAACAGAAGCGTTATTCATAAGGTAAGAAATCATGTCAAGTTACCAACCTTCCGCGTTGCCTAACACACGTATCGACGCCGCCGATTTGCTGCGTGGCGTAGCCGTGGCAGGCATTGTGATGCTGCATTTCATAGAGCATCTAAACTTCTACAACTTTCCTCCGCTTACCAAGTTGGACAATGTGGTGTGGAATGTGATGTTTTTCATGTTGTCGAACAAGATGTATGCCATATTTGCCATGCTGTTCGGACTGACATTTTTCGTGCAGCATGACAATCAGGCAAAGCGCGGATATGACTTCAGGGCGCGTTTCGTATGGCGCATGGTGCTCCTCTTCGGATTCGGCCTGCTCGACCTGTTGTTCTTCAACGGCGACATATTGACAGTTTACGCACTGTGCGGACTGCTTGTACTGCCGTTTGTACGAGCTGGCAATCGGGTGTTACTGCTCTTTGCCGTGTTGTTTGCGCTACAGCCGATAGAGCTTGTATATCTTGTCGGTGGATTGGTTAATCCACGGTTGCAGCCGCTTGATTTAGGATCGGGAGCGATGTTCCAGGCCATATTGCCTGCGCAGGAAAGCGGCAGCTGGTTTGATGTTGCCATAGCAGGACTGCGCTACGGACTGCCTGTCAACTTTACATGGGCTATCGAGCACGGACGTTTTACGCAGACGCTGTTCCTCTTCCTGCTCGGCTTGTGGATAGGGCGCCGTCGCCTGTTGTATGACGAAGGCAACAACGCTAATGTCTGGAGAAAAGTGATGTTGTGGTCGGTCGTGGCGTTTGCGGTGTTGTGCCCGTTACGTTATACCGTGCCACAGATGTTCCATGCGGAGTGTGTGTCGGCCTCGTTGACCATAATGCTCGACATGTGGAAAAATCTTGCGATGACGTTTTTCTATGTAAGCTTGCTTACATGGGCGTATCACCGCACAAGGGCGCGCCATGTGTTGGCGAAGATTCTGCCTTACGGCAAGATGAGTCTGAGCAACTATTTGGGGCAGTCGGTCGTTGGCGGATTTGTCTTTTATCATTGGGGATTGGGACTTTATGCGGTCAGCGGCCATACAATGAGCCTTGTGCTGGGAGCAGCGTTCGTTTTATTGCAGTTCTCGTTCTGCAAATTGTGGCTCCGTTTGCATAGGCGCGGGCCTTTGGAGCAGGTATGGCATAACCTTACTTGGGTCGGTTCAGACAGGCGGAAGAAATGACATAGGCCGGTCTGTACATCCAGGCGCTGTCTTTCCATTGGCGCTCCGGGCTTGCATGGGGCCGTTTGTGCTGATCGTGAAATAAGACCGTGATCTAAAAATAGGAAATATTCTTGACACGACCAAAAACTCTTCGGCCTCTTGTGTCTTTATCATCCGTCTGTTGAAATGACTCGGAGAGCCGGGCGGCCGCTCCACGACGGAGTCGTGAACTGCCATTATTTCCAAAACTTACGTAATCCACTGTATATAAACAAATTACCGCCCCGAAAAGTCAAATATATATTCAACCTACATCG
>ULPL01037610.1_pt1 | contig 18472 bp, 15 predicted proteins | sample 1953481 | NCBI WGS metagenome assembly ULPL01 (sample SAMEA4835628, study PRJEB28245) | human gut metagenome | biome: gut microbiome; material: fecal sample | place: Denmark | collected 2008 | reverse complement strand
CGCACCGACAGTGTTGGTGCGGAAAGGCGGCGTGGCGTTATCGCTTCAACATAGAATACTGAATTTAAGTATGAACGTTTTAGAACTGAGTGAACAGGAAATTGGCAGACGCCAAAGTCTCGAAGAGCTGCGCACAATGGGCATCGACCCTTATCCCGCGGCGGAGTATCCAACCAATGCTTTCTCAACCGACATCAAGGCGGACTTCAAGGACGACGAGCCGCGCCGCGAGGTGTGCATAGCCGGACGAATGATGAGCCGCCGCGTGATGGGCAAGGCGGCTTTCGCCGAGCTTCAAGACTCGAAGGGCAGGATACAGGTTTACATTACACGTGACGACATTTGTCCTGGCGAGGACAAGGATTTATATAATAAGGTGTTCAAGAAATTGCTTGACATAGGCGACTTCATCGGCATAAAAGGCTTCGTGTTCCGCACGCAGACTGGCGAAATCAGCATACACGCGCAGAACCTGACGCTGCTCTCGAAGAGCCTCAAACCCCTGCCGATAGTGAAATACAAGGACGGCGTGGCTTACGACAAGTTTGACGACCCAGAGTTGCGCTACCGCCAGCGGTACGTAGACCTCGTTGTTAACGATGGCGTGAAGGACACTTTCCTTCAGCGCGCCACGGTGATAAGGACTATAAGGAAAGTGCTCGACGAGGCCGGATACACCGAGGTTGAAACGCCTACGTTGCAGACAATAGCCGGCGGAGCGAGCGCAAGGCCGTTCATAACGCACTTCAACGCACTCGACACCGACATGTACATGCGCATCGCCACGGAGCTTTACTTGAAGCGCCTGATAGTAGGCGGATTTGAGGGTGTATATGAAATAGGCAAGAACTTCCGCAACGAGGGCATGGACCGCAACCACAACCCGGAGTTTACCTGTATGGAACTGTATGTTCAGTACAAGGACTACAACTGGATGATGTCGTTCACCGAGAAGCTGCTCGAGACTGTATGCATAGCCGTAAACGGCAAGCCTGAGCGCGAAATAGACGGCAACATCGTCAGCTTCAAAGCTCCGTACCGCCGTCTGCCGATACTCGACGCAATCAAGGAAAAGACCGGCTACGACCTTACAGGCATGGACGAGGAGCAAATCCGCGAGGTTTGCAAGAAACTCAACATGGAGATTGACGACACGATGGGCAAGGGAAAGCTCATCGACGAGATTTTCGGGGAGTTCTGCGAGGGCACTTTCATCCAGCCTACGTTCATCACGGACTACCCCGTAGAGATGTCGCCGCTCACTAAGATGCACCGCTCTAAGCCCGGGCTGACCGAACGCTTCGAGCTTATGGTCAACGGAAAGGAGCTTGCCAACGCATATTCTGAGCTTAACGACCCTATCGACCAGGAGGAACGCTTCAAGGAACAGATGAGACTGGCCGACAAGGGCGATGACGAGGCGATGATTATTGACCAGGACTTCCTGCGCGCGCTGCAATACGGTATGCCGCCTACAAGCGGTATCGGTATAGGCATCGACCGCCTCGTGATGCTTATGACGGGCAAGACGTACATACAAGAGGTGCTGTTCTTCCCACAGATGCGTCCGGAAAAGAAAGCCCCGAAAAGCAGCGCTGACGAATGGAAAGCCATTGGCGTGCCAGAGGAATGGGTGCCTGTGCTCAACAAATGCGGCTATTACTTGGTATCCGACATCAAGGATGTCAACCCGCAAAAGCTGCAAATGGACGCTTGCGGAATAAACAAAAAATACAAACTTGGCTACGACAACCCGAAGGTTGACGAATTTGCCAAGTGGATTGAGGCGGCGAATAAATAAACACCCACCCTAACCCTCCCAAAGGAAGGGACTTAAAATGCAAATTTTGGCATCAAGCGGCAGAGAGAACTAAAGTCATTCGACTTGCTAAATGTTGATGTGAATATGGTATTGTCTGTTTTTTAGACGGATGGTAATCAAGCTCCCTCCCTTTGGAAGGGTTGGGATGGGTATTTAATTTCTAATAAAATGTACGACTGCGGAAGAATAGCAATTATCGGCGGAGGCAGCTGGGCTACGGCAATCGCCAAGATTGTAGTGGAGCATACACACCATATCGGGTGGTATATGCGCCGCGACGACCGCATAGAAGACTTCAAAAGACTCGGTCACAATCCTGCTTATTTGACAAGCGTGCACTTCAATATCGATGAGATAGAGTTTTTCAACGACATCAACAAGATAGTGCAGGCTTACGATACACTTATTTTCGTCACACCTTCAGCATACATAAAAAACCACTTAAAACGGTTAAAGACCCGTATAAAAGACAAGTTCGTAGTGACTGCCATCAAAGGTATCGTACCGGACGAGAACCTAATATGTTCCGAATATTTTCACCAAGTGTATGACGTTCCGTATGAAAACCTTGCCTGTCTTGGCGGTCCGTCACATGCTGAAGAAGTGGCACTTGAACGGTTGTCTTATCTTACGATAGCATGTAGCGACCGCAACAAGGCTCAGGCTTTCTCTGATCTAGTTGCCTGCAATTATATCAAAGCCAAAACCAGCAGCGATGTTGTAGGTATAGAATATGCCTCGGTTTTAAAGAACGTCTATGCCATAGCCGCAGGCATTTGCAACGGACTGAAATACGGCGATAACTTTATGGCAGTGCTGATGGCCAATGCCGTACAGGAGATGTCACGTTTTCTTAAGTCGGTATATCCACTTGACAGAAATATCACAGACTCCGTTTATCTTGGCGATTTGCTGGTTACCGGCTATTCTAACTTTTCTCGCAACCGCACTTTCGGTACGATGATAGGTAAAGGATACAGTATAAAAAGCGCGCAAATTGAAATGGAAATGATTGCAGAAGGTTATTTCGGAACCAAATGCATGAAAGAACTTAACCGCCATTGGCATGTAAACATGCCGATTCTTGATGCCGTTTACAACATTTTGTACGAACGGATTTCACCACAGATTGAGATTAAATTATTAACCGATTCTTTCAGATAAGAATCATAATACCAACAAACAAATGAAAAATATCGCATTAGACGTAACAAAAGCCACACAGTTTCTCGCAGAAGGAACTGTAAAGGCTTATGAACCGAAAGTAAAAGCCGCTCAAGAAGCTCTCGAAAACGGGACCTGTCCGGGTAACGATTTCCTTGGCTGGTTGCACCTGCCGTCATCAATAACTCCTGACTTCCTACAGGAGATACAAGCATGTGCCGACGTATTGCGAGAGAACTGCGAAGCTGTGGTAGTTGCAGGAATAGGCGGAAGCTATTTAGGAGCGCGCGCCGTTATCGAAGCTCTCGGCAATTCGTTCGCTTGGCTTGTAAATGACAAAAAGAACCCGACAATCCTGTTCGCCGGTAATAATATAGGCGAAGACTATCTATCGGAACTCACTGAATATCTGAAAGACAAAAAGTTCGGAGTTATCAATATATCCAAATCAGGAACAACTACCGAGACGGCACTCACATTCCGTTTGTTGAAGAAACAATGCGAAGAACAGCGCGGTAAAGAAGATGCAAAGAAAGTTATCGTTGCTGTTACAGATGCCAAGAAAGGTGCGGCACGCGCTGCAGCAGACAAAGAAGGTTATAAGACTTTCGTCATTCCTGACAATGTAGGCGGTCGTTTCTCAGTATTGACCCCGGTAGGTTTGTTACCGATAGCTTGTGCCGGATTCGATATCAAGCAACTTGTCGCCGGAGCTGCCGACATGGAAAAGGCATGTGGAAGCGATGTAGCATACGAGGAGAACCCTGCAGCCGTATACGCAGCAGTACGCAACGGACTCTACGAACAAGCCGGAAAGAAAATCGAAATAATGGTGAACTACCAGCCAAAGCTGCACTTTATGAGTGAATGGTGGAAGCAGTTGTATGGCGAAAGCGAAGGAAAAGACGGCAAGGGCATATTCCCCGCGTCATGCGACTTTACTACCGACCTGCACTCTATGGGCCAATGGATACAGCAAGGCGAACGAACCATCTACGAAACTGTAATCAGCATAGAGAAGCCTAACCGTGAATTGTTGTTCCCCAACGATGAGGAAAACCTCGACGGCCTGAACTTCCTTGCTGGCAAACGTGTAGACGAGGTTAACAAAATGGCAGAACTAGGCACACGTCTTGCACATGTTGACGGCGGCGTACCTAATATCCGTATCAGCGTTCCGGCTCTGAACGAATATTACATCGGCCAACTTATATATTTCTTCGAGAAAGCTTGCGGCATCAGTGGAAACATTCTAGGTGTAAATCCGTTCAACCAACCGGGTGTAGAAGCATACAAAAAGAACATGTTCGCACTGCTCGACAAACCCGGATACGAAGCTGACAGCAAAGCCATAAAGGAAAGGCTGGCCAAGGAGAAATAAGCATGAGGAGCATCATTGTTTACGTTTTTTAAGTCATTAAGCTATAATATTCCAAATAATACCACAAAAACGTAAACAGCCCAAACATATAATAGCAATAATAGATGTTTAAAAACGAGATAAACATATATCTGAAAAAGCACGGCTTTGAGGCATGGACACCCAAAGCCGTGCTTTTTGACATGGATGGAGTCTTATACAACAGTATGCCTTACCATGCACGGAGCTGGCACGAATCGATGGCCAAATTCGGCATTGACATGGCTCCCGAAGAAGCCTATACGTATGAAGGTATGCGCGGGGTGGAAACTATCAAACTTTTAGCACGCCGCCAATGGGGCAAGGAACTTACAGACGAGGAAGCAGCCAAGATGTATGAAACAAAAGCCGAAATATTCCGTACATGTCCTAAAGCACAAAAGATGGAAGGCGTGGAAGAACTTATGCGTAAGATAAAAGCCGACGGACTGAAAATCGTGATAGTGACAGGAAGCGGACAAAGGAGCCTGCTAGACAGACTTGAAAAAGAATTTCACGGCCTTATCGACAAAAATCTTGTCGTCACAAGTTTTGACGTAAAACATGGGAAACCCGACCCTGAGCCATATCTGACAGGACTTGCTAAAGCAGGTGTACACCCCAATGAAGGCATCGTTGTTGAAAACGCGCCACTCGGCGTACGTGCAGGAGTGGCCGCAAATATATTTACAATCGCAGTAAACACAGGCCCTCTGCCAGACAAAACGCTAGCCGATGAAGGAGCAAACATAATCTTTCCTAACATGCCGGCTTTTCGTGACACATGGGATGAACTGAAAAATAATTTTAAAACAACGGCAACTTGATAATTGGTTATCAAGTTGCCGTTGTTTTAATCACTGATTTTATCTACATTTAAGAGTTAATCCAAGTCTGACGAAGGACTCCATCCTTTCAACACAAAAGCCGGATTACGATAATTTTTTATTAGTTCTGCATCAGTAACTTTATCCAAACGGCGCGAATACGGATGACGTTTCGACGTGTCAACAGGCTCGCCCGTCACCATGTCACATGTGTTATACTCATACATTCGGGCTGTTTTCTCACCTATTTCTCCCCAGCCTTCCTGCTTGATATTCCGTGTCTTACAGTCTATCAGCACAACCTCAGCATAAGGATAGGACGTACCATGGTTGGTTGGCGTTCGTCCAAAATCAGCCAAACGGCTATTATTGGTTGAAAAAGTACACTCTACAAACACGTCACCATGATTGCCATTTGTATTGCGCACCCAAGTGAACGGACCGCCGTTGTTGCGCAAATTGCTCTTATACATGAACAAACTGCCACGCCCAAGCACCGTATCGCCGTCGCCGTCAAGCTCACATGACTCCATGTATACCGTCCCATTAGATTGCAAGGCATCACCCGAGCCTATAATATGAACCCTGTACAAGGCTATGCGTTCGCCGTTTACCAACAATCCTTCGGCTTGTCCTTTAAGGTCGGTTGCCACCGTTATGTCTTCCATTATTATATCACGACAGTTGTCTAGCATGAACGCCGCACGGCGCGACGGAAACGTGCCAGGCCATTCGTTTGTCTTTACTGTAAGCGGATGAGGGTTAAAAACCTCATTATTTGCATAGTGCACTTTTGTGCAATCCATACCCGAACCTTTCACTTTAACGTTCGACTTATTGCGCACGTATACCAATTCCTCGTAATCACCGGGCTTTACGATTATGACGGTTGGCTTCTCTGAAAAATCAGGAATAAAATCAAAAGCTCCCTGCACAGTACTGAAATCGCCCTTGCCCGACGAGTCTACTATCAATGTATCAGTACTTACCGGGGCGGAACTTTTTGTCGTAAAGATCCACCCGTCAGCTTTCGATATACCACGAAAGCTACCGTCAGGCAAATTTAACACGCCGTCATCGATTGTCACATAATATGAATGGCGGTAATCCAGCATGTTATTATGCAAGTAGACGGTGGCCGTTGTACCATGAACTATTATCGGATAAAAATGAAATGCGTCGGTAAATCCGCCGATGATGTTCAACTGATAGTCGTGCGGTGTCGGTTCTGCGGTACCCGACGGCGTACCTGGACGAGTGTCGCGGTTGGTCGGCATGTATTCACGACTGTAATCATAAGGCACTTTCGTATAATCGCAGTCCGGTCCGTATGCGCGCCGTTTCGTCGGACCGGCAGGTATGCTCATATCCAGACTGTCGACCAGCTCACCTGAAACAGAATCAAACACTCTTATCTTACCAGACTTTCCTATAACAGGAACATCGTTGAAAGATAATACAAAATGCGTATCAGGATTGACACCCGCAGCTCCCTTTGACGGGAACAAACTAACATCCGCCACGCCGTCAGCCATACATGGCATCAACATCGACAATAAAACAGATACGGTTACAAGTGTTTTCATAATACTAAGAAAGTTAAAAAATCAAGAGTTAAGAATTAAGAAAAACACCTTTTTTGATTGCCAGCAAAGCATATTTTCTTAATTCTTAACTCTTGATTCTTAATTACATAAGACGTTTATCCGTAGATAATCTTTCCGTTTTCGTCCTCATACGGAGCGAGATCCTTGGCATACTGGTTCATAGCACGCAAGCTCATACCCATCGACGAGAAGCCGCCGTCGTGGTAAAGCGTCTGCATCGTCACCTTGCGTGTGAAGTCTGAGAACATCATCACGCAATAGTCGGCGCAGTCATCGGCCGTGGCGTTGCCCAGCGGCGACATCTTGTTGGCGAAATCCATAAGGTTGTCCATGTCCTTAATGCCCTTGCCCGCCGTTGTAGGCGTAGGCGACTGTGATATGCAGTTGATACGCACGTGCTTCTCACGGCCGTAAATATAGCCGAAGCTACGGGCAATGCTTTCAAGCATACTCTTTGCGTCAGCCATGTCGTTGTAACCGAAGAACGTACGCTGGGCTGCAACGTAAGTCAACGCTACTACTGAACCATACTCGGCAATTGCGTCCTGTTTCTTGGCCACCTGCAACATCTTGTGGAACGAAATGGCTGATATGTCGAGCGTCTTTTGCAGATAATTATAGTCAAGGTCGTCGTATGTGCGGTGCTTGCGCACGTTAGGACTCATGCCTATGGAATGGAGCACGAAGTCAATCTTACCCCCGAGCAACTGCACCGACTCGGCAAACACTTTCTCAAGGTCTTCCACACTTGTGGCATCGGCGGCAATGATAGGAGCGTTGAGCTTCTTGCCAAGCTCGTCGAGCGTGCCCATGCGCAATGCCATAGCCGTATTGCTCAGCGTTATCTGAGCGCCTTCTTCAACGGCCTTCACTGCCACTTTCCATGCGATTGAGTCTTCATTGAGCGCGCCGAAGATGATGCCGCGCTTGCCTTTCAATAAATTGTGAGTCATCGTTTTATATTCTTTGATTTGTAATCTGTGTGCAAAATTACATCATTTCACCGATACGGGCAAATCTTTACACGAAAAAAGCGACAAGGCGACACAGCCTGTAGCAGCACAAACAACAGGCATTCTTCCATAAAACGACAACCGACTAATTATCAAGCCTTTAGCGATACGCCGATAATATGCCGCATATTGGAATGCAAAACACGGCCTTTTGCAAGCCAAAAGACGGCCTTTCACCCTCCAATATGCGGCATATCGCAAAACGGCTGATACTATCACATATACCATAAGCGATATTTTACGTACAGGCTGGATGTGAAAAACAATAATCCGTTCATCTTTCCGCTATTCCGCCTTTAAGACTTTCCACACAATTCACCTTAAATATCAGATATTGAAATATATCCACCACTTTACGGCAAATTCAAAATAAAAATCCCACCCATATTATCAGGCAGGACTTTTAACGCTGAACAATAAGGCAAACGCCCGATATAAAGCGTTATTAACGCCGTCATAACTTCACTGAGGAAATATCAACCAGATTATTTACTATGGCATAAATGGTCAAGCCTGCGGGACTGTGTATCTGCAACTTGCGGGCTATATTGCGGCGGTGGGTTATCACCGTGTTGATGGATATGCACAGGTGGTCGGCTATCTCCTTGTTGGTCATGCCCTGCACGAGGCTTATTATCACGTCTTTCTCACGATCGCTAAGCATCTCGTTGCCATCATTGTTACGGCTTATCATCTTTGAAATCTTCGCGCTCACGTCGTTCTGCTTGTACTTCTGCTCAAGTTTCCTTATCGACGGAATGAATATGCTCTCCTCTACGAGCGAATGGTTCTCAAGCCATTCCTCATTGTTATAAATATTGTAGAGCGTGGCTGTCAATTGATTGTTGCGCCGGATGTCGCTCGGCAAGTATTTTATTATTATGTTTTTCAGTTCCTTCAACTTCACGTCTATCTGCCCGTGATGCTTAGAGAAGGTTTCAATATCATATTCACTGCTCGCCCGTCCTTCAAGCAATCCGTCAACGTAAGGAAACACCGTCTTCTCCTCATATTGCATGTGCTTCCTTATTTCGTGGGCATACTCGTCATAAAGTTTCATTATCAGGCGTGCTAAGTTGTCGTTCTCATCAAGCGCGCTTTCAAGCTGCTTACGTATCGACGGCAGCTGGAAATTAAGATAATACTCGTGCGACGCTTTCAGATAATGCAGCAACGTAGGGATGGAGAAACGTCCGCCGTCGTCGAAATCGCGGTAACCGTTTATCGAGAAGTTAACCACGGCAAGAAAAGTGTAAGTGTCAACGCCTTGATCTTCACACACCTCACGCACGGTCTTGTCGCCAAAGCCGAGGTTTATACCGAACCTGCCAAGACTTTGCAGAATGTTATAATTGTCGGCGATAAGCGAAATCATCTTGTCGTCGGCCTCATACATCTTGTTATTTTTCATTGTCCGCTCACGTTAAAATGCATTACGCTGCCTAAAATTCACAACATGACTTGTTTCTGATTGCAAAATAACAAAAATTATCCGAAACCCGCAATCATAATAAATAGGTATTTTTTACCACTGTATGGCAACGGCATACCTAAAAAACAGTAAGCCCGCAAAACACCACAACAGCAACATAACAGGTAAACAATGTCACTAATCGGGGCGTTTAGAGTCGCGACGTACCGCCCTTAGACAGCTAAAACAAAGAATTTAATATAAAATACTAACTTAAAAAACAACATTAATTATGAAAAAATTATTTACTCTCGTGGCCGTGGCTCTCATGGCAGTGGGCGCAAGCGCGCAGCAGACTTATATCTTAGATTTTAACAAGATCTACGATGAAGCATCAAACGCTACAGGTCAGTGCACAAATGCAACATTGAGTAGTGGTTCCAAGTATCTCTTGAATGAAACAACTTATACTCAAGACATTTTTACAGTTGTTTCAAAAGCTGATAGAACATACCGTATAGATTTGTTTAATCCGGATAAAACAGAAGAAGTTGGTGAATATGGTGATTATACTGCAAAGGCAAGACTAGAGCCTAACGGAGCATCAAACTCTACAGGCGGACGCCAGATGTTTGTAGAAGTAACTAATGCTGGAACCCTTACTATTGGTGCATGGACTGGTACTACAGGACGTACACTTTATGTTCTGCCTGCAGAAGATAAGGTCTCTCAAGTAAAGCCAGATGCTGTAACACCTCTTTTGTCCGTTGCATTGGATGCAGAGGCTGAGAAAACTGCACTTTATACCGTTGATTTGGAGCCTGGTTTGTATTGCATTTCTCAGGATGCAGGTATTTACTTTGCTTACGTTAAGTTTGTTGAAGGTGGTTCTACAGGCATCAACAGCGTTAATGTGGAAAAAGAAAACGCAAATGCTCCCATGTATAATCTCGCAGGACAACGCGTCAACAACAACGCTAAGGGCATAGTCATACAGAACGGCAAGAAATTCATTAAGAAATAACCTGAAATTGTTATAAATAAAAAAGTCCCTACAGTAATGCCTGTAGGGACTTTTGTTTTCTTAATAGGTAACTTAAAAAGTTTTATTTCTTTATAAACTTTTTTCCGTTCTGTATGACTATGCCCTTAGCGTTGTTGTTGACGCGTTGTCCTGCGAGATTATACATGGGAGCATTTGCGTTTTCTTTTTCCACATTAACGCTGTTGATGCCTGAGGGGTCGCTTGGAGTAACTTCAATGTAATAAAGGTTTATACCACCTGAAGTTGAATAAAGATATATGGTTGTGGCTTCGCCTGTGTAAGTAAAACTCTGCTCTTGTGCAGGGCTTCCTAATGCAGACATTGTGCTTGCAACATTATCAAATGTTCCTGTTGCAACATTCAAAATTCTATCCGAACCACTTGACGAGGACTGTAAACCTACGTTTATTGTGCAATCACCCGTAACATCGAATTTTACATAACGATATTCTCCGTCAGCACCGCTGCCACCGGCTCCTCCGAATTTAAGACGTTGAGTGCATTCATAAGTGTTATTTGCACCCGTTATAGTCTTTTTATTACCGTCAATCGTAACTGATTGGTCTGCTGTTGCAGCAACTGTAAGTCCGTCCTGAGTGTATTCAGAAGTGAAAGTCTGTGCTGTCCAGTCAGAAAAATTCCATACTGTCTGCTGCGCGCTTGCGCTCACTGCCATAAGAGCCACGGCCACAAGAGTAAATAATTTTTTCATAATTAATGTTGTTTTTTAAGTTAGTATTTTATATTAAATTCTTTGTTTTAGCTGTCTAAGGGCGGTACGTCGCGACTCTAAACGCCCCGATTAGTTGTTTTTATGGCACAAAGGTATGCAATTAGTTTCAACAAAACAAATTTTTGATGATAAATTATCATTATTTAAAGTATGATATTTATGATTGAACAATTGTATTCACTAAAATGCAATAAAAAACGCAACATCCACATCAAGTCCTCCGAATCTCCAAACTTCACTTCCGTTAAGCTAAAAAATCATCATCAACGTGTAATAAAACCGCAGTGGATGCGTTATCCTAATATAGAAACAACATAAAAAACATTATGCCTATGAAACATTTTACACAAGAAGAACACAAGCCATCGGCAATGACACTAAACATAATCAGGCAGATAGCCTACACTTACCGTGTGATCAAAATGAACGGACAAAGCGAAGCATACTGCTTGAACTGAAAATTTGCAGACTGACGTATGGCGACAATGGTTTCCCCTTCTTTGCTGGCGGCTGACTTCCTCAACCTGCGCAGCGACATCGAGATGATTAACCGCAGCGAGGCGGACTGGCTTCACTTGGACGTTATGGACGGAGTGTTCGTGCCAAACATCTCGTTTGGCTTTCCTGTAATCGACGCAGTGGCTAAGTTATGCGCCAAGCCGCTTGACGTGCATTTCATGATCACCAAGCCCGAGCGTTACATCTCCCGCACGGCCAAGACCGGAGCGATGATGATGAACGTGCACTACGAAGCGTGCACACACCTCAACCGCACCATTCATGAAATACATGAGGCCGGGATGAAAGCCGGCGTAACGCTCAACCCATCGACCCCCGTTTGTATGCTTGAAGATGTTATCGGCGATGTCGACATGGTACTGCTGATGAGTGTTAATCCCGGTTTTGGCGGCCAAGCATTCATTGAGAATACTATAAATAAGGTGAAACGGCTGCGCCGGATGATAGATTCGGCCGGACTAAAAACTCTTATTGAAGTTGACGGAGGCGTACAGGCTGAAACGGCACCGCGGCTTGTGGAGGCCGGGGTGGATGTGCTCGTAAGCGGCAGCTACATATTCAAGGCCGACAACCCCGAAGAAACGATAAGCAGCCTGAAAAGAACGTAAAGAATTAAGAGATAAGAATTAAGAGTTAAGAAAACATCTTTTGCGGTTTTAATGCGCAATGCGGATTTTCTTAACTCTTAAATTATTCTCTATTCTCAGTCCATTTGCAGCACGATATTATGCTCGCGCGACATCTTGCGCAGGTTTAGTATTGCATAGCGCATACGGCCGAGCGAGGTGTTGATGCTCACGCCTGTGAGTTCGGCTATTTCCTTAAATGACAAGTCTTGGTAAAAGCGCATGAATACCACCTCACGCTGCGTAGGAGGCAGTTTGTTCATCATTTTCTTGACATCTACCAGTATTTGGTCGTTTACATAACGATTCTCAACGTTCATGTCAAGAACGTCGTTCATGCTAAGTTTTGTCAGGTCGTTCTCCTTCGTCGGCTCTATAATGTTACGCGAGCGCAATTCCCTGTACCAATCCATTATCACGTTGTGTGCAATCCGCATTATCCATGCGCTGAACTTGCCGCTGTCTACGTAACGGCCCTGATGAAGTTTGGTGATTACTTTTACAAACGTCTCTTGAAACAAGTCATTGGCCTTGTCTTCGTCTCTTACCACGAAATATATATATGAAAACAACTTGTCTTGCGTACGGGCGAGCAGCTCGTCAAAAGCTTTGTTGTTTCCACCAACATATGACAAGGCCAGTTCCTCGTCACTTAAAGTACTGAATTTTTCCATTACTACTGTTCTTTTCTTGGAGTAATGATGTTTCGATAGGCTGTCGGTAAAATATTATTTAATACAAAAATAACTTATTTCGGTTGCAAATATAAAAATAATTGTCCGCTTACCAAAAATAAATTAAACAAATCTTCGTTTTATGTTGACACATTAACATTCAGTCCATAAATTTATAAGCATCCACATCAGGTATTCCGGGAATTTTCAGATACTTTTTCTGAAAACCGAACACAGCTATACGCCGCCCTTTGTTGGCGGGATTGTCAACCAAGTTAAGCTCGCCGCGCACTGTAGCGCTTTCCTTCGTAAGACATACGGAAATGGTCTCATTCACGTCACTAGCGTCAGGCGTATCGGCCAATAATATCGCGGTGTCAAACGTAAACACAGGCCCGAACTCATACCGTACCTTATTATTTGCCCCTGTGGCTGCCCCTACAATGTATCCCTCGACCCACACCTGCGTATAAATAATGTTATTCCTGAATGTTTCCACGTCTACCACGCTGCCCAGTGTAAAGCCGCCGTCGCCGCTCTCGCCGCCTGTCGTTATCCAGCCGCCGTTGTCTCCATCGTCATTTCCACCGGTCATTTCAGGCTCGTCTTCCTCTCCGTATTCGGCCTTCTCACACGCCCCTAAACAGAAAACGGCAAATATAAAGAATAATATAAGTTGCAATTTTTTCATGATACCGCCCTAAATTAACTATATGCAAAAATAAAGAAAATGCGTAAAACATCAAAACAAATAGCAACAAAAACAAGCTAAAAGCATACAAAAAGAGGTTGGTGCAGGATGCTACCAACCTCTGGCGATTTCGTTAAAACTTCGAAATCATAAATAAGATGTGGCAAATATATGACATTATGACGAAATAAGCAAATTTTTCTTGATAAAAATCAATTATTTAACATTTTTGTTCATGAAAACATATTATGTGAATTAAACAACAGCAAAAACAAAAGAGCGCCAACATAAAACATAATAAAAAATCATTCCAAATTTCCTCATTCTGAATTTATTATGTATATTTGCACGACGAATAATCAAGGTTGTGTGCATAATCTTTCATCAGCCGCACTTAAGTGCGCTGTCATAATCGACCGGACAATCAAGAAAACAAAGCCTATTTTTATCTAAAAACAAATACAATTTCAAACTTAAACTTATGAAACAATTACAGACATTATTGCTCTGCCTGCTGTTTCCGTTGGCGGTTTGCGCCTCGGCGTGGGACGACGCTAAGTACAAACAGATTGAAAACAGCATCAGAATGCCTGAATTTCCCGACCGTACTTTCGACATAACAAAGTACGGAGCTTCGCTCGAAGCTACTCCGGCGCAAAACCAGAAAGCAATCAACAAGGCCATTGAGGCTTGCTCGAAAGCCGGAGGCGGACGTGTGGTTATTCCTGCCGGTACATGGAAGACAGGAGCATTAAGGCTGAAAAGCCACGTCAACCTTGTCATAGAGAAAGGTGCCACTCTGTTCTTCCACTTTGACCGTGCGCTCTATCCGTTGGTGGAGACACGTTGGGAAGGACTCGACTGCATAAACTACTCGCCACTGATTTACGCTTACAAAGAGACTGACATCGCCATTACTGGCGAAGGAACAATCGACGGCAACGGCTCGGACGACACATGGTGGCTGATGAGCGGCAAGACCCCGAAAAGCAAAGACATAGTGGTGAAGGAGAAACAGCAGAATCCCGGCGGGCGCGCCGACCTACTGAAGATGGCTGAAGACGGCGTGCCGCTTGAAAAGCGCGTATTTGGTCCGGGTAAAGGCTTGCGCCCGCAAATGGTCAACTTCAACCAATGCGACGGCATACTGATTGAGGGCGTGACGATGCTGCGCTCGCCGTTCTGGGTGATGCACCCGCTGCTCAGCAAGAATATCACCGTAAGAAACGTGACCGTACACAACGACGGGCCTAACGGCGACGGCTGCGATCCCGAATCATGCGAGAACGTACTGATTGAGGGCTGTGTATTTGACACGGGCGACGACTGCATCGCCATAAAGAGCGGACGTAACGAAGACGGCCGCGAAGGCGGCAAAGGGCGGTTCACCGGCATACCGAGCAAGAATATAATAGTACGCGACTGCGTGATGAAAGACGGCCACGGAGGCGTTGTGATAGGCTCTGAAATATCAGGCGGATGCAACAACGTGTTCGTTGAGAACTGCCAAATGGACAGTCCCAACCTCGACCGCATACTGCGCATAAAGACCAACTCGTGCCGTGGCGGAGTGATTGAAGACATCTACATGCGCAACGTCGTCGTAGGACAGTGCGCCGAAGCGGTACTGAAAATCAACCTCGACTATGACCCCAAAGAGGTGGGTCGCCGTGGTTTCTACCCCATCGTGCGCAACGTCTACATGGAAAACGTAACCTGCCAAAAGAGCAAATACGGCGTAATGGTCGTAGCGTTTGACGACCGCACCAACGTTTACAATATCAATTTGAAGAACTGCAAGTTCGACGGAGTATATGATAAACCTGTCTACATAACCGGCCAGACCCGCGACATGAACTATGACAACCTGTTCATCAACGGCTCGCTCGCACTCTCTGAATATCCTTACAAAAATTATAGCGAATGGCTCACCCACTCTGAAATGCAGCGTAACCCCGACCCATGCTACCTAGATTTCACCAAGAAGCCTAAGTGGGGCTACGTTACAGGCATCGAGCTGGAGTCAATGCTCGACACATATCTTGCCTACAAAGACGAAAGCATAATAAACTACCTGAAGCAATACCCCGCCAAGATGATTGACGAAAAGGGCAACATCACGGGTTATAAATATGAAGACTTCAACCTCGACAACACCCGCCCCGGCCGTTACATTCTGCGCATGTACCAGCTTTTCCCTGAAAAGAAAATGGAGAAAGCGTTGAAGACAATCTTCAAGCAGCTTGAAAAACAGCCGCGCACCAAGGACGGAGTGTGGTGGCACAAGGCCATCTACGCCCACCAAGTATGGCTCGACGGCGTTTACATGGGCCATCCGTTCTACACGATGGCCGCCCCTATACTCAAGGGCGAGAAGAAAGCAAAGAAATATTATGACGACGCTTTCGAGCAGATAAGCAAGACTTACAACCGCACATACGACGAGAAGACCGGCCTGTGGAAGCATGCGTGGGACGAGACACAAAAGATGTTCTGGGCCAATCCCGAGACCGGCCTGTCACAGCACACATGGGCAAGGGCGCAAGGCTGGTTCGCCATGGCAATACTTGAAGTGCTCGATGCCCTGCCGCAAGACTACGAGAACCGCGGCAAGCTAATCGAAATGCTTAACAACGTGATGAAAGCCACCGTTAAATACCAAGACAAGAAGACTGGCGTATGGTATGACGTGATGGACGTGAACGACCCGCGCAACTATCTCGAGGCCACGGCTTCGTCAATGTTCGCCTACGTGCTGCTCAAGGGCGCGCGCCTCGGTTACTTCGGCGACGATCTCAAGCAGGCTGGCCTAAAAGCATATAAAGGCATCTTGAAAGAATTTGTAAAGGTGAACGCCGACAAGACCCTCTCGCTCACACGCTGCTGCTCAGTGTCAGGTCTCGGCCCCGACAATAACCCGCGACGCGACGGCTCGTTCGAATATTACATCAGCGAACCGATACGTGACAACGACGGCAAGGGCGTAGGCCCGTTCATCTGGGCTTCGCTCGAAATGGAGCGCATGGGCTACGACGTTGCGAAGCTCAACAAATAGCATAAATTATAACAATTAAGGTAGAGACGCACATGCTTGCAGTCTCTACCTTTTCGTAAAAAACAAGAACAGCTTAAAACAATTTATACAAATGAAAAAGAGAATTTTACTTTTTGCAGCGGCCGTGCTGGGAGCAGCCGCTGCCTTTGCGCAAGGCGAAGCTCCTGCCTTTCCCGGAGCCGAAGGCCACGGACGCTATGTTACGGGCGGACGCGGCGGAGAAATACGTTATGTCACAAACCTTAACAACAGTGGTACGGGTTCGTTCAGGGCTGCCGTTAGCGGTTCGACAAAAAAGATTGTCGTATTCAAAGTAGGGGGGGTAATCCCACTGACGTCTGACCTGACAATAGGCGCGAACACGACCATTGCCGGACAGACTGCGCCATTTCCCGGAATAACCCTGCGTTACCGTACATTGAGGATAAGCAACAACGTCATAATACGCTTCATCCGCAGCCGGCGCGGACAGGAAAAAGACCATAATGACGGAGCCGACGCCATTTGGGACAGGGAAAAAACAGGAGTAATATTCGACCACTGCTCGTTCAGCTGGAGTATCGACGAGGTTGCATCATTCTATGACAACAATAATTTTACGATGCAATGGTGCACCATCGCCGAAAGCCTTAACAACGCAGGACACGGCAAAGGCGCACACGGATATGGCGGAATATGGGGCGGCAAGTTAGCGAGCTTCCATCACAATCTGATAGCGCACACGTCAAACCGCTCGCCGCGCTTCAACGGAGCACGTTACGGATGGACGGGATACAGGAGCAATTACCTTTACGACGAATACCAGTGGGCCAACCCCACGCAGGCCGAGAACGTTGACTTCCGTAACTGCGTGATGTACAACAACGCAGGCGACTGCTACGGCGGCCCCGGCGGAGGACAGATAAACATAGTGAACAACTACTACAAAGGCGGCCCGGCAACGTCGAAGAGCAAGGCGCAACGTGTGACATTGGTGACGGTTTCAACCGAAAGCAACTCTGACGATGAGCATCCCGAGTACTACGGCATGACAAGCCGCTATTACATCAGCGGAAACACGACTGAAACAAACGCATCAGACGGCAGCGTAATAACGGAAAACAGAGACTGGAACGGCGTAAGCTACGATAGCGGTACACAAAACGCCGACGGCTCAAGGTGGTCGAAAGACGTGAATAACTTTTATGACGCAAGCGTTCCGCGCAAAACTTTCAACGGAGAGTCGTACATAAGGATAAAAATGGACGAACCCGGCCCCGCAGGCGAAGTTACCACACACTCTGCATCAATCGCATTCGAAAAAGTGTTGACGTACGCCGGAGCCTCACTCGACCGCGACGACGTTGACGCACGCTATATGGAAGAAGCTCGCACGGGTACGGCAACATATACAGGTAGTGTTACAAAGAAACCGGGACTTATCGACCTCGTTTCTGATGTTGAAGGCTATACTGAGGCAAACTTCCCCACAGGCCAGCGTGAGGACGGCTTCGACTCAGACAAAGACGGTATGCCCGACTACTGGGAGACGGCCAACGGCCTTAACCCTAACGACGCTTCTGACGCCAACCTTTACACTATAGACACCGAGCGCGGATGGTACACCAACATTGAGGTTTACCTCAACTCGCTCGTAGAGCCGATAGTAAAGGCGCAGAACGCCGACGCTCTGACCGCCGTCGACGAATACTATCCACAATGCGTACCGGCTACCACAGGCATAGAGGGCGCTCCCGTGGTATCGTCTGAAGTGGCCAAGATTGAATACTACACCCTCGGCGGGGCAAAGGTAAGCTCGCCGATAAGGGGCATCAGCATCCGCAAGATAACCTACACCGACGGTCGCGTGGCTACCGATAAGATTATCAAATAAATACCTTATTGAC
>ULPL01041778.1_pt1 | contig 19218 bp, 9 predicted proteins | sample 1953481 | NCBI WGS metagenome assembly ULPL01 (sample SAMEA4835628, study PRJEB28245) | human gut metagenome | biome: gut microbiome; material: fecal sample | place: Denmark | collected 2008 | reverse complement strand
GAGGATGTTTCCTGTCCGATTTTGAATTTAACCAACGGTTTGACCAGCAGAAAATGGCGGCTGCTTTGACAGAAAAAGCAGGACGTGAGATAAATGCCTATAACCTTCCGCTTCAGAATTGCCGGTTAAATATTTCATTGGATACGTTACGCTTCCAATTGGACGGGAAGTTTTGGGCTTACAGCATCAAAAATAACCGTTTGTTGGATGAAGGAGCAATACCTCTTCGTGGAAAGGAACGCCACTGGATGGAAGTGGACGATGAGAAAGAAGGTCGCCCGGTTACCTCACCGGATGGTAAGTGGACCGCTTTTATCAAAAATGACAATGTATATGTTCGCGAAGTGGCTACAGGTAAAGAAAAGCAGCTGAGTCAGGATGGAACGTTGAGCAATTATTATTCTTCGTATATCCAGTGGTCGCCCGATTCCAAGTCGGTAGTATCTTGTCGGATTCGTCCGGTAGAAAAACGTTATGTGTATTATGTAGAATCTTCTCCTGCCGATCAGGCACAACCCAAATTGCATAAGCAGGAATATGCAAAACCTGGAGACGAACTGCGTTTCAAGGTGCCTTGTATTTTCGAAGTAGAATCCGGTCGTCGTTTGATTCCTTCTACGGAGCTGTTCTGCCATCAGTATGAATTGTCTGGTCCGATGTGGAATGCGGATAGTAAGGCCATTACTTTCGAATACAATGAACGTGGGCATAAAGTATATCGCGTGTTGGAAATGTCGGCAGTGGATGGCAGTGTGCGTACGTTGATTGAAGAAAAGGAAGAAAAATACGTGAACTATCCTCGCATTTACCGTAACTACCTGAGCGATGGCAAGCGGATTATCTGGTCAAGTGAGCGGGATAATTACAACCATCTGTATCTCTACGACCGGGCTACCGGAAAGCCTTTGAATCAAATTACGAAAGGCGAGTGGTATGTTCGTGGAGTGCAGCATGTGGATGAAGCCAATGAAGTGATTTACTTTTCGGCCAATGGTATGAAGAAAGGCGAGGACCCGTACTTGATTCATTATTATAAAATTAACTTTGACGGAAGTAACCTGGTGGAACTGACTCCGGAAGAGGGAATGCACCAATGCTGGTATTCATCCGACTATAAGTATCTGGTAGATGTGTATAGCAAAGTAGACCAGGCCCCGATTGCTGTACTTCGTGATGCAAAGAACGGAAAAATCCGTATGCAGCTGGACAAAGCCGATATTTCTGCTTTGCTGGCCAATGGTTGGAAGGCTCCGGAAGTATTCTCTGCCAAAGGGCGTGATGGAAAAACGGATATGTGGGGAGTGATTTATCGTCCGTCTAACTTTGACCCGTCGAAGAAATATCCGGTAATTGAATACATTTATTCCGGACCGGGCGACCAGTATGTGCCGAAGACTTTCTCTTCTTATAACTGGTGGATGACATCGCTGGCTGAACTGGGATTCATTGTGGTACAGGTAGATGGTATGACGACCTCTTTCCGCTCAAAAGAATTTGAAGAAGTTTGTTACAAGAATCTGAAAGATGCCGGATTGCCCGACCATATAGCCTGGATTAAAGCCGCTGCGCAGAAATATCCTTATATGGATATTGACCGGGTAGGAATTTTCGGTTGCTCTGCCGGAGGACAGGAATCTACCGGGGCCGTGTTGTTCCATCCGAAATTCTACAAGGCTGCCTATTCGGCATGTGGATGCCACGACAACCGTATGGACAAAATTTGGTGGAATGAACTTTGGATGGGATATCCGGTAGATGAATCCTACAGTGCTTGTTCCAATGTAGACAATGCGCATCTGCTAAGCCGTCCGTTGATGCTGGTCGTAGGCGAACTGGACGATAATGTAGATCCGGCTTCTACCATGCAGGTAGTCAATGCTTTGATAAAAGCCAATAAAGATTTTGAGCTGGTGGTTATTCCGGGAGCTCACCACACGATGGGAGAGGACTTTGGCGAACACAAGCGTTATGACTTCTTTGTCCGCCATTTGATGGGAATCACTCCTCCCTCATGGGATAAAGTGAAGACAGGAAAATAACTTGTGGCAGGTCAATGGGTCATTCATTTTTGTGAATCAGGTTCGGAGGAATCGTCATGAAAAGGAATGGCCCATTTCTTTTTTAAAAGAAAAGATTATTTTTGTCATTGATATGATAAAATAAAGTTGTACGCCTTAAAATTAAATCTAATGATAGAACCTGTTTATTCTGCTGCTGAAAATCGTTACGAATGTGGTATGCTGTATCGCCGTGCTGGGCGTAGTGGAGTGATGCTGCCTGCCATTTCTTTGGGATTATGGCATAATTTTGGTGATGTAGATACACTTTCATTTAGCCGGAAAAAATTGCACTATGCATTTGATCATGGAATTACACATTTTGACTTGGCGAATAATTATGGACCTTCTTATGGCTCAGCCGAAGAAACCTTTGGGCAGATTATGAAGTCATCGTTCGCTCCCTATCGGGATGAGTTGTTTATTTCCACGAAGGCGGGTCATGACATGTGGCCAGGCCCGTATGGCAACTGGGGTTCCAGAAAACATCTGATGGCCAGCCTGGACCAGAGCTTGAAGCGGATGAATCTGGATTACGTGGATGTATTTTATTCTCATCGGTATGACCCGGAAACGCCGTTGGAAGAAACTCTTCAGGCATTGGTTGATATTGTGCGTAAGGGAAAGGCTTTGTATGTCGGCTTGTCTAAATACCCGTTGGATGCCTATCTGTTTGCATGTCGTTATCTGAAAGAACGGGATGTGCCTTGCCTGCTGTATCAGGGACGGTATAGCATGCTGGTACGCGAACCGGAATCTCAGGGGATATTGAATGCCGTGAAGGAGAATGGAAGTGGGTTTGTGGCTTTTTCTCCTCTGGCACAAGGCTTGCTGACTAACCGTTATCTGAACGGTATTCCGGCTGATTCTCGTATAGCAAGGGGTGGTTTCCTGAAAAAAGAGGCGCTTACGCCGGAAGTGTTGAGTAAGATACAAGCTTTGAATGAACGGGCGGCTATACGTGGACAGTCACTGGCCGAAATGGCTTTGGCCTGGTTGTTGAAAAACGAAACCGTGACTTCCGTGATTGTAGGGGCCAGTTCAGTTGAACAGCTTGGAGATAGTTTGAAAACGTTGAATCATCTTTCATTTGAAGAAGAGGAACTTCATGCAATCGAAAAAATGCTGATGTAGCCGGCTAACTTCATGTGTGTAAGGTGAAAAGAGAAATGAAAAAAGTGAGCAGCCTGTTTGTTAAAACAATATAATTATAGGCAGCTCACTTTTTTTGCTATGAACATTCATATAAATTTGTTCCCCTGAAACACACTCGTTTTTATATATGGATGAAATAATCATTATTATCGGGCTGATAGTACTGAACGGTATTTTCGCCATGTCCGAGGTGGCATTAATATCAGCCCGAAAATCCCGGTTGTCGACAGATGTAAAAAAAGGGAATAAATCTGCTCGCGTAGCATTGAAACTGGCAGGGGACCCAGATCGTTTTCTTTCTACAGTTCAAATTGGTATTACATTAATCGGCATTTTGACCGGTATCTATTCGGGAAATAAGATTGCGGTCGACCTGACGAATCTGCTTATCTCATGGGGAGTTGCTTCTTCTTATGCTTTTGGACTGGCACAGGGAATAATTGTAGTGATAGTGACTTATCTTACTATTATTTTTGGTGAGCTGGTGCCTAAACGTATTGGTATGAGCATGGCCGAGAGAATGGCTAAGCTGGTGGCACGGCCTATGAATGTGCTGGCAAAAGTGGCTTTACCCTTTGTCTGGCTGTTATCTAAGAGTACGGAAGCAATCTTTAATCTGTTGGGTATCAAGGATACCGACAGTAAAGTGACAGAAGAGGAAATCAAGTCTATTATTAAAGAAGGAGCTGACGATGGAGAAGTACAGCCTGTAGAGCAGGACATTGTACAGCGTGTATTCTTGTTGGGCGATTTGAAAGTAGGCTCCATTATGACGCATAAGAGTGACATTGTGGCGCTTGAGAGTGGAATGACGGCGGCTGAAGTGAAAGCTGTGCTGGTGAACGAATTGTATGAGTTTTATCCGGTGACGGAAGATGGTGACCTGGATAAGGTGAAAGGGGTAGTAAACCTGAAGGATTTGGTGTTACACCTTTCTGAAGAGAATTTCAATTTGCCGGCTCTGACGCATGAGGCTACATTCTTTCATGAAAACATGAATGTGTATAAGGCTTTGGAGCAGATGAAGGCCCAGAAGATAAGTCGTGCCCTGGTTTGTGATGAGTTTGGAGCTTGCGTGGGAATTATCACCTTGCGTGACATTCTGGAAGGCTTGGTTGGTTCTATGGATGATGCTGGAGAAGAACCGGATATTATCAAGCGAATCAATAAAGATGGCTGGCTGGTAGACGGGCAGTGTCCGTTGTATGATTTCTTGTGCTACTTTAATCGTCAGGACCTTTTGGAAGATGTAGACTATCATACGGTAGGAGGTTTAATTCTGCAGCATTTACAGCATATTCCACAAAGTGGAGAAACACTGGAGTGGAATAACTTTGTGCTGGAAGTGGTGGATATGGATGGAGCGCGAATCGATAAAGTTCTGGTTACCATTCCTTCCGTAGAAAATGAAGAAGAATGTGAATTTTAGAATGGAAAAAGTTTGATTTATTTTAAAGGAGTTTTTCAGGATTAGGTCTTGAAAAGCTCCTTTAAATTTATAATTATGGATAGAAAATGGTTTGAAAGTTCTTTTATTTTATATCCGGATTTTTCTTTACTCTGATTTTTGATATACGTACGATAATTTTTTAAATTTGGCACACGATAAACCATAGACTTTGTAGTCGGGAAATCTAACTATGTTCAACTTATTCATAAATAATGCAAGCATAAAATGATGCGAAAGTTATTTTTTATACTATTTATATTATTAATATTGACGACAATAAAATCCAATGCACAATATTTTCAGAATCTTAGTGTAGGCAATGGGCTATCTCAGCCTTCTGTAATGGCTATAGGACAGGATACTTTGGGGCGAATGTGGTTCGGTACAAGAGAAGGTTTAAATGTCTATGACGGAGGTAAGATTAAATATTACAAGGGTGAGGTAGATAATGGGAAAGATGGGAAATTATGGATTGGTAATAGTATATCTTCCATTGTATCAGAAAATCTTGTAGATGGCAATAAAGTGTATTTTATTTCTGATTTCTTTTTGTATGCTTATGATGTGCAAACCGAACTGTTTTGTAAGATAGATAATAGAGGGAAGGTAACGGCTATGACTGCATATAAAGGAAATATTTTGTATGCACAGAGGAACAACATATTTTTGTATGATCTCAAAACTCATAAAAAAAGCATTTATAAAATTTTACCTGAATCTACCTCTGTTAATGTAATTGAAGTTGACAGAGACAATATGTATGTAGGTACGACTGATGGTATAATTATTTCTCCTTTTGGCGCACTTTGGGAGGAGCAGTACCTTTTACCGGGAGAAGATATCTATAGAATATATGAAGATTCAAAACATAATTTGTGGATAGGAACGAGAATGAATGGACTTTATCGGAGAGTGAATGATAGAATAGAGAAAATTCCACTTTGTCCGAATGGCATAAACGGTATAATTGACCCGCAGATTCGTGAATTTGTTGAAGACGATGATGGGAATATATGGTTTGGCACTTTTATGGGTTTACAGAAATATGATATAAAAAAACATACTTATGCAGCCGTAAATATTCCGCAGTATGCGGGTGGGCTTAATCATCCTTCTATTTTTTCGCTTTTCAAAGATAGGCAAGGAAATATTTGGGCTGGAAGTTATTTTGGGGGCGTAAATTATTTCAACCCAACAAGAAATAGTGTAATTCATTACGATTATCAGGCAAAGGATTTGTCTAGTCTTTATTATTCATACATTGGTGAAATGATAATGGACAAAAGAGGGAATTTGTGGATAAGTACGGATGGAGGAGGAGTCAGTTGTATAGATCGTGGGTGGAGAACTGTGGAGCAATTTACTGCCACGCCTCTTTCACGTCATGGGCTTCCTCATAATAATGTGAAAAGTATGTGCTATGATATGGATAATGATATGCTATATATAGGTACACATCTTGGAGGCTTGTCTCGATATGACATTAAGAAGAAGACTTTCTATAATTATTCTACGGATTACAAATCTCCCGTTATGCCGGGAAGAATTATACACCATGTCAAAAAGTGGAAAAATAAAATTGTTGTTTCCTCAAGAGAGGGAGTGTTTTTGCTCGATACTCGGTCAAACAGATTTACTCATTTACCAGATTGTTTTGGTGAAGCAATGATTTTTGATATAGATAAGAACGGAACTTTTTATACTACATCTGGAAATAATATAAAAGCAATTTCTCTTGATGCTCCTCATAAACAGGAAATAATATCACTTCATGCTTTAGGAGAGGTGTCGCATATTCTTTCAGTAGATAAAAAACTTTATATTTGTACTTTAGGCAGTGGAATGATTGTTTATGATACCTCTTTGAAGACAATTAATACCTATACATCATATAATAGTAATCTTCCCAGTAATTATTGTTATTCTTCCCGATTGACCTTAAATGGTAAATTGATACTTATAGGAGATAGAGGAATAACTATGTTTGATACGGATAAAAAGACGTTTGCGAGTATAAAGCAAGATTATTTAAAAGCTCCTATTATATATGGATGTGGCATCTGTATTTCTAAGGAAAATATAATTTACGTTGGCGATACAAAGGGGATAACACGTGTTGAAGAGTCTGATTTTTTATCTCCGTTACAACATAAACAACCGATTTATTTTTCTAATATTAATGTAAATAACGCTATAATACATCCATCGGAGGAAGGAAAAATCCTGAAAAAATCTTTGGCATTCACAGATAGAATAGATTTAGCTTCATCGCAAAATAATATAATTATAGAGTTTGCTAGTTCTGATTATATAAACAGGCATGTACAACAGATTTTTGAATATAAATTAGAAGGGTTTGATAAGACTTGGATTTCGACTACAGTTCCTTTTGCGAGATATACGAATCTTTCTCCTGGAAATTATACATTGTGTGTTAGAATGGCAGATGGTGATGCACAGGATATGGCTGTACTTAATATCTGTATTTCGTTGCCGTGGTATAACACATGGTATGCATGGGTTTTGTATATCATTATATTTATTACCATCGTTTGGATGATAATACGTTATAGAAAAGAGAAAAATGATTTATTTCTTTCACTTGAAAAAGAGAGATTTGAAAAGCAGCATATAGAAGAACTTAATCATGAAAAATTGGTGTTTTTTACCAATGTAAGTCATGAGTTTCGTACTCCACTTACCTTAATAATAAGTCACATAGAATCTCTTCTTCAGATGCCCAATCTACAACCAATGGTGTATAATCGGGTTTTGAAGCTTAAGAGAAGTGCTCAATATATGAATAACTTGATTTCTGAGCTTTTGGATTTTAGAAAGTTTACACAAAATAAATATACGCTGAATATGTCGCAGAAAGATATCTGCCTTTTTATGAAAGAGATATTTTATGTATTTAGTGATTATGCACATAGTAAAGGACTTAAATATGAGTTTTTCTCCAATCAGGAAGTAATATTATGCTGGTTTGACTCAAAGCAGTTAGAGAAAGTGTTTCTTAATTTGTTGTCGAATGCTTTTAAATATACGGAGAGAGGTAGTATTGAGATTAAAATATGCGTGGAAGGTGAGAATGTGGCTATTTCAATACATGATACTGGAAAAGGTATAGCAATGGGTGATTTTAATCGTATTTTTGATCGTTTTTATCAGATTGAAGGATCTTCTGAGTCTGCTACATCTCCAGGTACTGGAATTGGCTTGGCTCTTACGAAGAGTATTGTAGAGAAACATCATGGAGAAATTTGCTTAGATAGTCAGTTGGGAAAGGGTAGTGTATTTACTGTAAAACTTCCACTTGGTGATGCAAGATATATTCATGATGAGCATGTTCATTTTGCGGATCGGGAGAAGGAGTCAGATTTGAAGGAGACAGATGAGGATAGTAGAGTTGGAATATGTGCCGTTGCTAACGAAGAAAGTTTCCAAAGCGAAGAAGGAGAGTCAAAAAAATATACGGTTTTAGTTGTGGAAGATAATGACGAGCTTATTCAAGTGTTATGTGAGCTTTTTTCACCTTTTTATCAGGTAATAATGGCAAGTAATGGCAAGGAAGGATTAGATAAAGCATATGAATATAAGCCTGATTTAATTATTTCGGATATTATGATGCCTGAGATGTCCGGAACGGAAATGTGTCTGAAAATAAAGAACAATATTGACTTGTGTCATATTCCTATTATACTTCTTACTGCATTAAATAGTGTAGAACAGAATATTGAAGGCCTTAATAGAGGAGCGGATGATTACATCTCGAAGCCTTTTAATCCGAGAATCCTACTTGCAAGAGCAAATAACTTGGTTCGAAATAGATTGTTAATACACAACCAGATACGTAAAAATCCAATAACGGAAGTTGATCTGACTAGTATTAATTTGCTAGATCAGGAGATTTTGAAGAAAACTTCTGAGGCTATTGAGGCACATATGGATGATACGGAATTTGATATACCGGAACTTTGTAAAGAGATTGGGGTAGGACGTTCTGTTCTGTATTCAAAATTTAAGGCCTTAACTGGTATGACTCCTAATAATTTTATTCTAAATTACAGGCTTAAGTTTGCTGCTACTATGTTACAGAAGTATCCGGATATACCAGTTTCAGAAGTGGGTGATAAGTGTGGGTTTAGTTCGCCTGTCTATTTTAGTAGGTGTTTTAAAAATCAGTATGGAGTAACCCCTCAAAATTATAGGAAAAGTTCTAGAAATAATTCTATGGAAAAAGGCGTCTAATTTTTAGACGCCTTTTTCCATAGAAATTATTTTTACCATCCAGGGTTTTGTCCTTTAGCCAAATCAGGATTTTTTTCGCATTCAGACAATGGGAATGGCCATAAGTAATCTCTTTCTGTCACAACACGTGTGTAATAAGCATTGTATAAGGCTATTCCATATACGGGGCCATTTAAAGTTTCAAGAAGTTTCCATCTTTTCATATCGCTAAAGCTATGTCCTTCAGCAGCAAGTTCTATTGTACGTTCGTGGCGCAAACGTTCAAAAACTTCCTCTTTTGTATTGGCTGCCATTTGTGGGGTACCGTTGTTGATTTCAGGCATATTTACTCCTTTTCTTGTACGTACTTTATTGATGTACTTCACTGCATTGTCTTTGTCAAAGCCAGATTCTGAGAAGATATAGCACTCTGCCAGCATTAGATATACATCTGCCAGGCGAATAAGTGGGAAGTTAATAGGGGTATCTGCACGGTTGTTTATTGCTCCATCCATATCATATTCTGCTACAAATTTCCGGAATGGATAGTATTCATAGTTTCCGTTGACACGTATGAATCCATTGGTCTCGTTGCAGATTCCGACTTCTTTTGTCATGACAAATTCTGTATCTTTAGCTTTATTGCTGACCCAACCTTTGAATTGAGTGTATGGAAGAATCACCGTTGACGCCATTCTTGGGTCACGATTTTCATACATGCTTAATAATTCAGCTCTGTGTGTTGTGTATTCTTTTACACTTTTATTGTCTTCGGTAAGTTTGGAGTAGAAGACTTCTTCTCGCATTGGGTATTCTTTTTTCTTTGTTTCTGTATTTTCAACAGCATCATTATAGGTTGGATATCCATTCCAGCCGTATGAGGCTTTTGCTTCTGTCCAGCTGAAAGGTGATCCATCTTTCCATTCATAAGAATCTACAAGATTGACCGAGGCCATTACATTGTTCCAGCAGCTACCAAATGCAGCTCTTGTTCCCATGTAGAAAGTGGTTGGCATACCGAAGTCCTGTCCAATTCCACCAATATTCTGTATGGCAAAAATCATTTCACTACTTTCGTCACCACCAGGTTTGAACAGGTCTGAATAAGGGTTCTCACCTTCTTCGTAGAGTTTATACACTCCTGCATATTGAGAATTTTCTGTTTCACCAATAAGTTCTCTGAAGCATTTCTTGGCTTCATCATATTTCCCAGCATAAAGAAGTACTTTCCCTTTTAGTGCAAGGGCAGCTCCGGATGTGGCTCTTCCTTTGTTGGTGCTATCCCATTCGACAGGCAGTTTCTTTATTCCTTCTTCAAGGTCTGTCAGGATAAATTGCCTTACAGTTTCAATGTCACTTTTGGGTTTGAGCATGCTCATAAACTCATCTTCTACAATGGTAGTTTCATCGTAGATAGGAACTCCTCCCCAAAAATCCATAAGAGTGAAATAATATAATGCACGCATGAACTTGGCTTCTGCCTTATACCGCTCTTTTAACTCTTCTGTCATATCACATTTGTCTACATTCTGTAAGACGATGTTGGCGCGAGAAATTCCTTCATAAAGTTTTTGGAATTTGTTTGTAACAAATCCTTCGCTACTAGTATAGGTGCCTCTTGCGATGGTGGCATATGAAGCTGGGTCGTAACCGCTGCCAACACCTCCTAAGCAATCAAAACCAAATTGTCGGCCAAAGACGTCTTCGTCTGTCATCAGGCTATAAACTCCCATCATGGCTTGGTCAGCATGGGCTTGAGTCTGGAAGAAAGTAGTAGAATTTAATTGATCTTCCGGAAAAACATCCAAATCATAACATCCTGTGGTGAATGCCATTGAAGCAGCTAAAACTGCAATTAATTTATATTTTTTCATAATGGTAAATCATAAATGGTTATAAAAACTATGTTAGAAAGATACGTTAATACCTACTACCACATTTTTCATGGTCGGATATCCCAGTGTTCCTCCTAATTCAGGGTCAAATCCTCTAAAAGAAGTAAAGGTGAAGAAGTTTTCCAAACTTCCGTAAACACGGATACGTTCGAGAGAGGTTTTGGATACAATTGATTTAGGTAAGGTATATCCTAACTGAATATTACGTATTTTTAAGAATGAAAGATCTTGCAGATAAAAATCGCTCATCTGCTTGTTTTTGTTATTTGAATATTCAAGTAGTCTTGGATATTCGGCAGATGTAGTTCTTCCTTCATACCATCTTCCTTCTACAACTTCTTTATTCATCTGATAACCATAACGTACAGAAGCCGTGTTGGCTAAATCATTTTGCCAGTAGATTTTTGCTCCAGCCTGACCTTGGAAAAGAACAGAGAAATCAAGCCCTTTGTAAGATGCATTTAAATTAAGTCCGAACTGGAACTTAGGATTAGGACCGTCGCTCACAATTTCTCTATCATCCAAGTTAATCAGTCCGTCTCCATTGGTATCTTTGTATAAGAAGTCTCCTTTTTCTGGCTTACCTGAAGAGAATATTTGATTTTCTGCAATGTTGTTACCATATAATTGTTTTGCGTTGTCTATAATCTGTTGAACAAGTTGCAGGTCTTCATCTGTTTGGATGATGCGGTCAACTCTCAAAAGATATTGTGAGTTGATGGAATGGCCTTCCCAGATAACGTTTGCGCCGTCAATACTCATACCACCTTTGTCTCTTCCTTTAAATTTATTGACAATATTTTTTACATAAGTGAAGTTTCCATTGATGCCGTATGAGAAGTCACCAATCTTATCTTGCCATCCTAAAGTAAATTCAACTCCTTGGTTAGTTACAATAGCACTGTTTTGTTTGGGAATATCGGTTGAACCATGTACCAAAGGAGCTGGTAGTTCGATAAGGATATCTTTGGTACGTTTGTGGAAGTAATCAATTGTTCCAGTAAAACGGTTATTGAAGAACCCAAAGTCAACTCCGACATTTGTCATATAAGTTGATTCCCAGGTAAGTGCCCTGTTGGCCAATTTGGTTTGAACAAGTCCTTGCACTAGCAGGTTGTTTAGTGAATAGTTACTGTTATCAATTGCGTAAGTAGCAAGCGCATCGTAGTTGCCTACAGAATTGTTCCCTAATGAACCGTATGAAAGGCGAAGTTTTAAATTGCTAAGTCCTTTTTCTAATGCTCCTTTCATAAATTCTTCCTGATCGATTCTCCATGCAAAAGAACCTGAGGGGAAATACCCTGTTCTTTTATTAGAGAGGAAGCGTGAAGACTGGTCAGCGCGAAGGTTTAATTCGAGCAGATATTTGTTGTTCCAGTCAAGGTTTACACGTCCGAAGAAAGATCGCATAGCCCATTCAGTACTTGATCCAGATGCACTGGCGTCTCCTGTGGCTCCATTTATCACGTTTAGACTATAGTCGATTAAGTCATACTTGGTCGCTTGGAAGTTATGTTGGTAATATCTTTCCTGGCTGGCACCAATCATTGCATTCAGCCCTAACTGATCATTGATGAAACGGTTTTCATATCTGGCTACTACATCATTGAAATAGCGTTGTGTTTTTCCGTCGTAGTTCATGATGCTTGATTTACCTTCTGTGGTACGTGTAATCAGTTCGTCTCTGAAGTTCCATTGTTCCAGGATGACAGGCTTACGTTTTCTTTCTTCATCTACAACATCATATGAATAAGAACCTGTGATGCTGAATCCTTTGAATGGTTTTAATGTAGCTACAAAACGAGTTCTCAAATTGTGTTTTGCAATGTTACCGGCTACTTGGTTAAGGCGTACTAGTGGGTTATTGACAGCGCTCTGTGCATCGTCTTCTGGATTATTCATCGCACCAAATCTTCCGTCGGGTGCTTGAAATACCATGCCTGGAGTAGTGGCAGAAGCGTATGTGAATACGTCATCTACAGAGGTTGATGTGCTTGAGTCATCTGTATATTTGGCCGCAGGATCCATGTTTGATACATACCCATTTACGTATGCTCCTAAAGTTAGCCAAGGTTTGATATCTGCTGTAATGTTGAGTCGACCGCTATATTTTTCAAACCCTGTATTATCCATGACTCCCGGATTGTTCTGATAACCAAATGAAGAATAGAATCTTATTTTCTCACTTCCTCCACTCATTGAAATTACATGATTGTGTGATACAGAGTTGTTGAATGTATCATCAATCCAGTTTGAATTTGGATAGCGCAAGGCATCTTTCCCTTCATTGTCTCTCCATTCTTGAATGGTCTGTGCAGAGAACTTTTCGGCCATTCCTGAGTTTCTATATCCTTCATTGATATATTCCATGTAATCTGCATAATTGGAAACAGGATCCATAGAACTTGGAATAGAAGGAGAGGTAAATGATACATAACCGTTATAGTCAAGTTTAATTTTACCTGATTTACCTTGTTTGGTGGTTATTAAGATGACACCATTGGCAGCACGTGAACCGTAGATAGCAGAAGAAGCTGCGTCTTTCAATACTGTCATTGTTTCAATATCCTGAGGATTGACGGTATTGATACTGGCTTCAGCTCCATCTATGATTACAAGAGGAGAAGAATCATTAAGTGTTCCTTGACCGCGTACTTTGATGGAGGCGTCATCATTTCCTGGCTGGTTGCTTGACATCTGGACACTGACACCGGCTGCAAGTCCTGACAATGCATGAGATACGTTTGTGATAGGACGGCTTTCTGTTAATTCATTTACATTGATGGTAGAGAGAGAACCTGACAGGTTTACTTTTTTCTGAGTACCATAACCTACTACTACTACTTCTTCCAGTGTTTCCGTATCTTCTTTAAGATTTACAGTAATGTTGTTGGTAGTAGAAGTAACTTTTACTTCTTGTGTATTAAATCCAATATAGGAAACCTGAAGAATACACTCCGAAGGAACATTTAGGGTAAAATTTCCGTCAATGTCGGTAATCGTTCCGTTAGTTGTTCCTTTCACAATTACGTTAGCTCCAATAATAGGCTCACCTGCCGCATCAAGAACTTTACCATTAATTGCTTTTTGCTGTAAAATACTTTCAATTGCATCTGCATGTGGTGACGATGATTCGTTGGCTGCGGTAGCTATGCCTGATGCAAAAAAAGCTAAAGAAACTCCTGCCAAAATTCTGGTCATGGAGATTTTGTAGTTCCTAGCACTTTTCATAAGTATAAGTTTAAGTTTGTGAATTATTGACATAGCAAAGATTGTTAGAATCTGTAAATTCTATTATACGAATTGTCCGATATATATGTAAAAAAAATCCGGAGATTTTTTTAGGAATATTTTTATGTCAATATAATTGTTAGAATAGGTGGTGCGTATCTTATTAATTTATAGGTGATTATATGAAATTGCTGATTGCGCAGCTTTTAATAACTCGAAGAAACTGTTTTTTCTTGTATAAAATAGTGCTGGAAGTGATCTATACAATTTGTGTATCTACTATGTACAATATTGATACCTTGTTATATGATTAAGCCTTAATATTGCATTGTTAATTAATAATACTAATATCATGAAAACAAAAAGTTTTTTTTCTTTAATTGTCTTCGTTTTTCTTTCATGTATTAAAGTGGCTGCTTATACTGAGAGAAATTTTCTTCAACATGTGGCGGCTCAGGAAAGTCTTGCGGAGTGCCTTGTCTTAAATCAAAAATGGGTTCAGTATCCTTCTTATAAAGATCGGGAAGGATGGAGTCGGTTTTTAGGGGAATATAAAGATGAAATTATTAAAAATGGAGAGTCGCTTTTAGGGTACACTTGGAAAGTGGTAAAGGCAACAGACTATCTGGAGTTTGAAAGAAGTGGAAATCGGGAGATTATGGAACGGCCTTTTGATGACAACAATCAAGCTATCGTGAGGCTTATGCTTGCTGAACTGGCAGAAGGGAAGGGACGTTTTATAGACCAGCTTATTAATGGAGTCTTTCATACTTGTGAAATGACATCTTGGGCATTGTCAGCCCATTTGGTGACTCAGCCTACACACCGTGCATTGCCTACACCCATTTATCCTTTGATTGATTTAACAGCTGGGGATTTGGGAAGTCTTTTATCATGGGTATATTATTTTATGCATGAAGAATTTGACAAGATAGATCCGGAAATTTCCCGACGCTTATACAGAGAACTGGATGAAAGAATAATGAAACCTTATTTGAATAATGATAGTTTTTGGTGGCTGGCTGCGAATTATAAAGGGCAAATGGTGAATAACTGGAATCCATGGTGCAATAGTAATTGTTTGATGACATTTATGCTGCTGGAGAATGATGTAGACCGTCTTTCTAAAGCTGTTTCCCGTAGTATGCAATCGGTGGATAAGTTCCTTAATTATGTTCACTCTGACGGAGCATGTGAAGAAGGACCTTCTTATTGGGGGCATGCTTCAGGAAAATGTCTCGATTATCTTGTTTTGTTGAATCGGATAACTGGTGGTAAAATCTCAATATTTGACAATCCGCAGATTAAAGCAATGGGAGAGTATATTGCAAGAAGTTATGTAGGGAATGGATGGGTTGTTAATTTTGCGGATGCTTCTGCCAAAGGAGGTGGAGACCCTTATCTTATATACCGATATGGAAAAGCTGTAAAGAGTGACATCTTGAAGCAGTTTGCTTCAATGCAAAATAAGGGAAGCAAGATTTCTTTTAGAGGTCGTGATCTGTTCCGTATTTTAGAAACTTTTTTAGTGGAGGATGAATTATGTGCGTATCAAGAAGCCTATACAGGTGTTTCTTATACCTGGTATCCTGAGACGGAATTTTGCTATGTAAGAAATAAGAAGGCCTTTTTTGCCGCAAAAGGAGGATATAATGATGAAAGCCATAATCATAATGATGCGGGCAGTTTCTCTTTGTGGGTAAATAATATGCCGGTTATTATTGATGCGGGAGTTGGTACTTACACAAGACAGACGTTTAGTAGTGAAAGATACACGATTTGGACTATGCAAAGTAATTATCATAATTTGCCGATGATAAACGGGGTTCCTCAAAAGTATGGACGCCAGTATAAGGCTACGGAAGTTAAAGCTACGAAGAATAGTTTCTCTGCGAACATAGCTACAGCTTATCCTGATGAAGCTGGAGTGAAGAAATGGATTCGTTCTTATACAATGAAGTCTGACGCTCTTATGATAAGTGACCGGTTTGAACTGAATGAGATAAAGAAAGAAAATGTGATTAATTTCTTGTCATGGGGAGACATAATCATAAAAGATGGTGTAATTGAGATTTCTGTCAATGGGGTTAAAGGTACGTTGAAATATGATACTAAGATGTTTAAAGTAAAAAAGGAATGTGTAAAACTTACGGATAAAAAATTGTCGTCTGTATGGGGAGCGGAGGTCTATAGGTTGTCTTTTATTGCTAAAGAAAAAGAGCAAAAGGGTTGTTATACTTTTACAATCTCTTTTTAAGTTAAACTTAATGCGTGAAAATATTTATGGGTATTTTAAAATTGTTATTAAATTGTTGTGTAGCAGCAACTGTTTGTGGGTTGGGAAGCTGTATGAAAAAAGCAGAATCAACTGAAAAATCCTGGGTTGAGCAGGCTGTTGAAAATGCTAGGTGTCAGATTGGATTGGAGATTGATACAATTGAGGCGAGTGGCAAGGTTTTGAATCCTGTGACTTTGAACGAGAACGAGCAAGTTTATTATTGTGGGTTCTCAGACTGGAGAAGTGGTTTTTTCCCAGGAAGTGTGTGGTATTTGTATGAACTTACGGATGATAATACGCTTCTTTCTGTTGCACAAAAGTATACGGAGGCGTTGGATGAGGCTAAAAAACTTACTTGGCATCATGATATAGGGTTTATTGTGAATTGTAGTTATGGTAATGGGCTTAGGTTATCAGGAAAGGCCGAATATAAAGATGTGATGATAGAAGCAGCTAACTCTTTATGTACCCGTTTCCGGGAAAAACCTGGAACTATACAAAGTTGGAATGTTTCTGGAAATAGTTGGCAGGCTCAAAGAGGCTGGGAATGTCCGGTTATAATTGATAACATGATGAACCTGGAATTGTTGTTTGAAGCAACAAGACTGTCTGGTGATTCTACTTATTATAAGATTGCCGTAGCGCATGCTGACAGAACATTGAAGGAACAGTTTCGTCCAGATGGAAGTTGTTATCATGTCATAGATTACAGTCTTTCAGACGGGAGCGTAAGACACCGTCATACAGCACAAGGATACTCTCATGAATCTGTTTGGTCACGTGGACAAGCGTGGGCTATATATGGTTTTACAATGTGTTATCGTTATACGGGCGATAAAAAATATTTACAGCAGGCCATAAAGACTTTTAATTTCATGAAGAACCATAAAAAGATGCCTGAGGACCTTGTTCCTTATTGGGACATGGAAGCACCTAAAATACCTGATGAGCCTAGAGATGTTTCTTCTGCAGCTGTTATAGCTTCTGCTTTGTACGAGATTTGCACATTGGGAGTGCCTGAGGCGATTTCCTATGAGGAATATGCTGACCATATTATGGCAAGCCTTGCTTCAGAGCGTTACACAGCAAGATTAGGTGAGAATGGGCGGTTTATTCTGATGCATTCAGTGGGAAGTATTCCTCATAACAGCGAAATAGATGTTCCTTTGAATTATGCAGATTATTATTATCTGGAAGCATTGAAACGAAAAGTAGACATAGAAAAAAGTAAAAACCTTGCATTAAAATAAATGGCTATGATGAAAATTAAAAGTGTGCTTTTAGTAGCACTTATGTTAGTATCTGTTCATGTTGTCGCAAAAAATGATAAAGAGTCACAGGCTAGTGACCGGGAAGTTTGGACCGAACTATGTTATAAGATAGCGCAGCCTATACTTGAAAATATGAGTAAAGGTGAATTGCAGAAGAACATGAATCTGGAGCTTAGTCCGACTTGGGATGGAAGAGACAAACGAGTGGCTTATATGGAAGCCTTTGGACGCCTGATGGCTGGTATTTCACCATGGCTTGCTTTGCCAGATGATGAAAGTAAAGAAGGTAGAATGAGAAAACAACTCCGTGACTGGGCTATATTATCGTATAAAAATGCGGTAAATCCTGATAGCCCGGACTGCTTGTTGTGGGAAGGGCCCACTCAGATATTGGTAGATGCGGCTTATATTGCAGAAAGTTTTATGCGCGCACCTGAAGCAACTTGGAATAGACTGGACCCGATAACTAAGCAAAGATATATCGATAGGTTTATCGGGTTGAGAGTGATACGGCCGGCGTATAATAACTGGTTGCTTTTTAGAGCCATGACTGAGGCCTTTCTTTTGTCTATAGGCGAAAAGGCTGATATGTATGCACTAACTGTAGCCGTCAATAAGATAAATGAATGGTATCTGAGTGATGGCTGGTATAGTGATGGACCGGAATTTGCTTTGGATTATTATAACTCTTATGTAATACATCCGATGTATGTGGAAGTATTAGAGGTTTGTGAGGCTAATAAATTTTCAACTCCAGTTTCTGTTTCTTTAGGGGTTAAAAGAATGCAGCGCTTTAATACTTTCATAGAAAGACTTATTTCTCCTGAAGGCACCTATCCGGCATTTGGCCGATCTGTGGTGTATCGTATGGGGGCATTTCAATCAATGGCGCTTGCCGCATGGAAATATGGTTTGCCAGAGGACCTGAAAAATGGACAAATCCGAAGTGCACTTACCGCAGTAATGAAAAATATGTTTTCTGTTGAGGGTAATTTTGATAACGAGAATTTCTTGAAACTTGGATTTGTGGGACACCAGCCTAATTTGGCTAATTATTATACGAATAATGGAAGTCTTTATATGACTTCTTTAGTCTATTTGCCATTGGGACTTCCTGCTGATCATCCATTTTGGTCTGATCCAGCTGAAGATTGGACTTCGAGAAAAGCATGGAAAGGTGAAAGATTTCCGATTGATGGACACATTTCCCTAAGAAGATAATATCTTTAAATAAAAAACTCTTTGGTTTTGTAGAAAAGTCAAAGAGTTTTTTTATTAAATGTGATGGTCGTTTGTATAGTTTCTTCCTTTGAACTATATGTTTCCGCTGTTCGAACCGTACGTTTTGCGTTGCGGAACCGTAGGTTTCCGGTAGCGGAAACGTAAAAAGTTCCTCCTTGTCCGTGTAAAAATTCCGTTCCTTTTTCCGTATTCCGTGTTCAGTTCCAGGCTTTGCTGCTATTTTTTCAGTCTTTCGTGAAACTTTCCCTGCATCCATTCGCGCACACGTACGCGCACGCACGAATTATATAATGTAGGGTATTTCCCATCCGTTTTCTCACGATAATAAAAAATATGCTCCATAACATAAAATGAACCAGCGAGTTAGGAAATAACCTGAAAAAACTTTGCAAAAAAGTGTGCGGTAAAA
>ULPL01027901.1_pt1 | contig 19779 bp, 30 predicted proteins | sample 1953481 | NCBI WGS metagenome assembly ULPL01 (sample SAMEA4835628, study PRJEB28245) | human gut metagenome | biome: gut microbiome; material: fecal sample | place: Denmark | collected 2008 | reverse complement strand
CTGATTTTTATTGCCACAGAAACTCCATACAAATGATCAATTTATATGTTAAGAGTTATTACACCGTTTTATTCTAATTAACATCAGAATTTACTTAGGGTCGTTATTGAATTCTTTCCACAGAATAGAAGAAACAACATCTATATTCATTTTTATTTGGTCATGCACATCAATTTTTTTAGATTTATCTGCATTAGGCCAAGACTGTAGAATTATTTCATATTCACATCTACTCCAGAACTGATAAAGAGACTGTGCTAAAATGAAATCTCTTAATGACTCATAGTTTTTAGGTTTTATACTCTTTTTACACCTGTTATAAGTGTCTCTGAAATATGGTAGTATATCATAGGGTATAAAATCTTTACCATTTGGATCGAAAATCAAAACATAAAACTTCTTTTTCATAAAATTACTTTACTTCGTATAAGAATAGACTGCAAATATAAAAATAAAAAACTAAAATTACAAGTTAATTATATTAATATTCAATCCAGTAGTCTACATTACCTTTGGAAAGATAATCTGTATCTAACCCTGTGATTTCACTAATAGCATTATATTGCTCTACAGTATAATCTACAAAAGACATAATATATTCACGCTGATTCTCACTTAAGTTAAAAGAATAAGAGACAACCCCATTTTCGAAAACTGAAAGTACAGGAGACATAAACTAAAAAGTAAACAATTGCAAGGAATTCTTATAAATTATTTATTCATTAAGAAAGGTATATGATACTCTATCAGCGTATAAAGCGTCAAACATAAATCTCCCAAAATATCTAGAAAAATGTTCTGCTATTTCACGAGTGGCACAAGGAAGGAACCCAACAGTAGGCCAGACGTAGCCAACCCCGCTACCAGAATAGAAACAGCCAAGCCCAGTATTAGAACCACTAAAAGCGCTGCCACCAACAAGAACGTAAATTGTTCTCTTGTGACGGAACATTCCTATAATATTATCTTTATGTTTTAGCTCTTGACCTCTCTTATAGAATCTTGGAATAGGATAATACACATTTCCTACTGTTAAGTCATTAGGAATAATATAATTTTCAACTGAATGAAGTGCTGATAAGATTAGATCACACTTATATTTGTTTATAAGGGAAAAAGATGGAATTTTTTCTTCTATAGCTTGTATAGAGGATTTAGACATGTTCATAACATCAAGAACATCTTCAAATGTCTTAACATCTTTAAGTCTTATTTCCTTATAAAAAGTTACTTTTTGTGTTTCAGGATCATACTTTGGAGTATATCCTTCAGGACATTCTATTTCAATTTTACATTTCATATTAAGCGTTTATTTATTATTAAGGTAAACATATATAGATAATATCATTGCGAGCAGCATTATTATTGTCAAAAAGGTAAATAAAGACATTATGAACAACCCTGATGTAAGTAATACCATTATACTATAGATAATATAGCATACCAGAATACAGTATAACAAAATTCTGTGATATATGCAGAACTTAAATGTTAAAGATAGTATAATAAGTCCAACAATTATACAAGCTTCAGTGATAATATTTATTAGCTCAGTGATTACTGATGATATACAGGTATAAAACAAAATAACTTTGATAAATATACTACATGCTAATAAGAATGGTGAAATTCTTATAAATATAAGACTCAGTTTCTTTAGCATTTTATGAGCCAAAATATTAGATTAATAACTAATATAATAATCACCCAACAAGTTAGGGTTAGTAGACGTGATAGACACCCTAACCTAGTACAAATGTCATATGAAGTAAGTTTCATATTAGAATTCAGGTTCAAACATACTAGAGGCCCATGACCACTCCTCATTATCCTCTTCTAGAAAATAAAGATAACCATCATCAGGGATTTTATTAGGATTCGCAAGATTATAATGATATTCAACCCTACTAATAGTACAAATTATTCCGCCATACTCTGCAAGCATATCCTCCGAAAAATAGTACATGTAATTAGAACCATCACATCCTGGATCATATTTATTCTTTATTAAAACTATATCCCCAACTTTATGTAATTGTGCCATAAGTTAAAAAAAAATTTGTAAAAATAGGACAGTTTATACTCATGTCCTAGGAGTCTAAAATAGTTATAAGAATAAGATCCAAATAAGGCTATAACAATGGCGACGACAAGGACGGAGCTCTCAGCAATGGCCAGGGCAAAGTCAGATTTATTGTAATTTTGAGAGCTCCCCAATTTTTGTCAACTGCTTTTAATAGTAATAAATTATGTTGTTATAATATGTAAAAATGGATCTTAATCTTATATAAAAGATATAGTGCTCTGATAAACATACAGTACAGCTACATCTACCTATCCTAAAGACTACTTAAAAAATCATAGGTTTCCTTCAATGAATTAGGAATAGAAATCTTAAGTCTGTTTATGCGTTTAAGTTCTGCATTTTTCCAATTAGTAAACCTACTGGTGAGTAACTCCATTTGAGCAGCATATTTACTACACATTTCAGAATATTTAGTATCAACCGCTGCGTTATACTCTTTTACTTTTAGTTCAATCGAGTTTTTAATGGAATTAAGTTCTGCCTCAACTGAGCGATGCTCTCTTTGAAGCTCAAAATAAAGTCCCTCAACATCATCTTGTGACACATTGACCTCACGATAATATACCTTGTCTCCTTCAATATATGCAGGAGAATCGTATGCCTCAAATAGTTTTGCTCGGGCTTCGTGAAATGCTCCGCCAGGATGAATTGTTTTTCCTATAATTGCAGCTTTTGCCTCAAGTGCATAATAGTGAGATTTTGACTTAATGTCTAACTCGGAGAAGAAGTCCTCAAAAGATTTCTTATCATCGCGTTTAGGACTTTCAGGTAATTCAACATTGTTCTCCTCACAATAAGTACAAAGTATCATGCTCTCAACTTCTGCAAAGGCAGCACTTTTAGCCTTAATAGCTTCCTGCATATATGCAACAAAAGCATTAACTCTTGCAATCTTATCAAGATTTTTACTGATTACAATTACATTACCAACTGCATCGTTAAGTATAACAGGGTGAACATCAGCACCTAATGAACTTACACTAGTTCTTACAAATCGAAGCCTTGAAATTTCAGCTTTTGCACTTGCAACATACTCTCTGGCTACGTTACATAGGTGATTCGCAGAAGTGCTAGTAATTCCATCTTCTGCAAAAAACTTTGATATCTTTTTAACATAAAACTATTTTTTTTATTCAGAGTAATATAACAATGTTGGATTATTCTTATGAATACTGATATTTGGATATTGCTTTGAAAAAGCTAGCACATCAAAAGGAGTTGTGATTAAATGAAAGCCACTTTTTGTAGGAATCAAAGCCTTAAACTTTGGACCAATAGGTTGACATTCTCGTTCAATAAAAAGAAGGATATTATTTAAGGCACGATTGTCAAGTTTTTCATCTATATCTACTAACCAAGTTTTGTTTTGTTTAGAACAGCTTGTACCACAGGCAGTATCATAGCATCGATAAACATCACTCATCTGATCATAACGAATACGTTCTGCCAAGTTTTGTAATGTTAACAATGCTACATCCTTATAACTCCTCTTAGTGAGGTGAATATAAGCACGCGCATGAAAATGATAGCATAACGTTATAATATCGAACTTTTTCTTATCAAAGTAATCTAAGGAACAAATATAATAAGACTTTACTAGTCTATTATTAGCTCCTATATCAGGGTTATCCTTTGAGCGTTGTATGATCTGTAAAAAAGTAAAAGTCATCATTAGACTCAAACTTTAAGATACTCCTTATAAGGTCAAAGTTATCTATCTTCATTATTCTCAGTCATTTTTTGTGTATCAATTGTTACTGACTTATTTGTGCAGAAACAAAATTTAGTTTTCAGTCTTTATTACTTCTACTTTGTCTTCTTCTTTTAGCATTGAAACGTTTCCAACAGATGTGGATAGTAGTCCACAATGTACACACCATACAACACCAAATTTGTTTTCACGCAGTTTATGTTTACCACTTTGGCAACGCTTAAGTAGTATTTTATGCGCTTCTCTTGAAATTCCTTTCATAATAATTAAGATTGTGTGTTGTTACACCAAAAACTCAAAGGGCTGTTATTAACATTGAGACAGGAGTTGTATACCTTGCGACCTCCTTGCTTTCTTTCGTTCTCCTACTCGTTAGCAGTATTATCACGTAATACCGACCTCTTAATTGCAGGCTCCTCTCGTACTATTGCAACTTATTAATAACTGTACTACATCCCTGCCATATAGATTAAGCCTTATGGAACCCTCGATATTTCAATCTATGGTAAGACTTTCTCAAATTTTCAGTTTCATACTCCCTGTAGTATAAAATCTATGACTCCAGTATAGTTGGTTACATAGTTTCTTGTCTACGCTGTAATCGCGCATTACAGTTTAACTTCTACTTGTTACTCTTTAAAGGATTGCTACTTCTAAGCCAACCTCCAACCCTAATTAAAAAAAGAGCCCATATACCCAATCAAGGGCATATGGGCAATGTTTATCGTCTTTTGAGGGCTTCATAGTTCTAGTATGGGCCCCTTCTCTCAAGAAAGGTTTTTCCTTCTTATTAACGAGAAAACTATAGCGTTTTACTATAGAGACTACACCTTTGATCTAGCAGGTAGGCTTCTCTGCTTCATAGTAACTCTCACGAGGAAAGTATGATGCATTATGTCTTACTTTACGATAAATAACCTTATACAAGATTTCTCCTGTCTTCTTATCTCGAAGAATATTACCTTCTTCATCTAACATAATTTCCTTAAAGGGCATTGTAATAGCCCTCATTTTGAGATGTGCCATTTGTATTACTTATTTGATTATAACAATTTGAAAAGATGATTTGATCTACTAGTGGATTTAATCTAAGAAATCTCATTTTCGTCCGAAACTTCGCAAAGAAAATTTTCCTCAGAGTATAATGCTTCAATAGCATTATCGTTTAGAAATTCATCTACTAATTGTTGTGAAATTTCTTCCATAGGCTCTTGAGGATTCTTACTAACATTACTCATATCTTTTCTTTCTTTTAACACATACTTTATATCAAGAGTGTCAGTTCCCTGTATAGTATATATAGGGGAATAATATCCTTTTTCATATTTATTAATGGTGGAAGTGATCACCTTGCTAGAATCAATAATAGCTAGTGTGGCGCCAGAAATATTTATTAAAGATATTAAGAATAAAACAATCCAAACTACACACTTTTCCTGTGGACTTAAACTTTCATTGGGGATAATAAATATAAGAGTTAATAATATTGAACACCATAAAACCAATAAAAAAATACCAGCAATCATAAATTTAACTTATTAATCATAAAATAATAAAGTTGTTGATCCATCCTGACTCGAACAGGAACTCTAAGAACCAAAATCTTATGTACTGCCATTATACTATAGATCAATCAAAAATTCAGATTTTAAAATTTAATTGGCTTTTACTAAAATGCCAATCTAGAACTCTAATTGTTAAATTAAGTGAGCAACCAATTCTATACTAAGGAATCATAGTGTACTGATTCAATAATACTCATAGTTTTTAGTTTTTCGAGGTTTTTTTCAATAAGACTTACATTATGATATGCTTCCTTAAGCTCCTTCTTGTGAAGAGTTACTGCTCTTTTGAGAAGTTTGAGAGTTGCCCGAGACTCTGCAATCATCATACCCTTTCGTAAATCAAATTCGTCCTGAGGAGCACATTTTGCAATACCACGAGTTACAGTCACGAAATCTTCATGATAGCCATGGGCTGTATCGATACGCACAGTAGCCTTCAGGATGCAAGCAACTACATTCTTGTTTTGTACAAACTTTGCTTTTTGGTAAATTTTCATAATACTTTTAATTAACAGGGTTATTTAGCTTTTTCTGAAAGTATAGACAACTTTTATAGTATCACTTCCTCGAATTGTATACTCAGGAACATATTTATTTTGTTGATAATTTTCTATTACTTTGGTAGTTACATATTGAGAGGTAACAATAAAGAGCACAGCGATTCCATACTGTACTATTAATATAATTAAAATCACTAAACCTTTAAACCCTTTATGTTCTGTCTCATTCATTACTAGGATATACGCAAAAAAGATTGCCCATATTAATATAATAAGCATACCTCCAATCATAATATAATTCTTTAAGATAATAGCAAAAGATAACAAGAGGTAAGGCTCTATCTATGAGCACTATTTTTACCTTCGTCTCAGCTAGAATGTCCTAGCTTATTGACAGCCTCTGCCAAGGCATCCCTGTTTCCTTAATCACTGGCAGGATCCTAAGTTATCAGGCTAAAACATCTAAGAAGCCTTTAAGAATCTTTAGTATTCTGGCTCTCAGGTTCTTCTATTAGATATTCATTTAGTAATTTATCTATACACTTGATTACTTTATCTGGTAATTCTTTTGATGTAGGATTCTCCTGAAGGTATTCAATTGTTCCCCCAACTCCATAGATTATTAAGGCTTCTTTTGTAGTAGGAATAAAAGCTTTTATTGTTCCTATTACTAATGCAAGAATAAGTAGTCTTATTCCCCAACCTCTTGGAATAGTACTTTTGGATCTCTCTTTATCAGAATTTGCATCAGCATATAGTATAATACTAGATATAAGTAAGCCTACTGCCACAAATACTGATCCTACAGTAATTATACGTAGTAGGTTACTAATTCCATCAAGTCGGGTTATCAAATAAAGTTCAAACATAATTTAAAATTGTTCTAAGGTAATTCTACAATTTGCTTTAACTAATCGACTAGTGTTATACTCTACAGTATATCCTATACGAGAGGAATTAGAGCAATATACAATTATTCCTTTAATATAATTTCCTAACACATATGTACACATAATAATTGTGTCTGGAGAATCTTCGTGATATACAAGAGTTCCTATAGTAACTCTTGGGGATGATTTATATTCTAAAGATCTATAAGTAACTTTTAGAGGCATACTAAAAGTTTTTTAAAATTTAAAAATTAATATCATTTTAGCAACTTACGCTTGAGGTAGATATTTTGATGGAACTTTTCAGTCTACTCTGTCATTTCCTACAGTAGTCTTCTTCACCATCACCTGCTTATCACCACGACGCATCCGTCCATAAGCTGTTATAATCCTAGTTGCGTATCATATAACTGTGGTACCCAGGGTGAGATTCGAACTCACACTCAGCAGATCCTAAGTCTACTCGCTTTGCCAATTAGCGCACCTGGGCTTTATATAAAGTTTATGCTAATACAACTAGCAATTTCGATTCTTTAATATACTCTATGTTTCTAATACATAGATTTTTAATGGTGTTAATATTATGAACTAAATTTGTTGTTGAGGTCTTTTCTACTATTTTGATTATAGTGTTAAAATTATCTATAGCATCCTGAACTTGATTGGTTACAAGATTCCTAGGATGATACTTATTTATATTGTTGACTATTTTTATAGACTCATTCTTGATAAGACTAAGCTCTTTTTGAAACCCTCCAATAACAGGTGTCTCGCAAACAGCTTTAATAAACGTGAATTTCCATAAATCATATTTTTGCTAAAAATAGTATCCCCGCCTAGATTCGAACTAGGATTGTCTGATTAGAAGTCAGAGGTTCTATCCCTTGAACTACGGAGACATAATTAAAAGACCATGATACTTGCTTGTAGGAGGATCGGGCCTATTTGAATATATCCTCAATTGTGTCTAAAAAATGCGCATTGTTGACGCCCTAGAGTTGTATCTAATTACTCAAGGAATTAGTCCAGTTTAACATCTGGAGAAGTATGGATTATACTATGATCACTTATATAATCGCACATGGTCTATTAATTTTTTTTTCTACATAAGAATTAGGACTATTCCTGCAAGTAGGGCTATTACTAAAAGTCCTACTCCTAATATTTGATATTCTTTAATTTCTTCCATATATAATATAAAAAATCCTATTCTCTTTACTAAGTCATTGAATAGGTTCGTACTCCAGCTTATTAGATTCAGGCAAGATTTACTTAGTATAACTTAAGCCTCTGAAGCAAACGGTGACTATAGGAGCGATCAAACTCCTATAGTCTAAACTATGCGAGAAAGCATAGCGGAGCAATGGTAAATAACGGAGTTGACTGAACCGATTGCATCCGTTTACACGGTCATGTCTAATTTACCATTAAAAATCTCCTCTCTTACCAAGTCATTGAGGAACTGAAAATATGACTCTCGATTTGGGCAAGTACTTAATAATCCAGGTTAGGTTACTACAATTAATAGCATCATCTGTTGTAGGAATTTCACCTAACTCACCTGGCAGTATCGTTACTCATTTAATACTTTGGCTGAGCTGCTTTGTAATAATCATCACTTATTAAGATTCACTTGGTCTTTTACTTAAGCCTGAAAGTCTTCTTGTATAGATTTATATAACATAAATCCACCTTTATCTTTTTCAACAACTTTATATCCTTCACGAATGTAAAAGTCTAAAGTCCATTTAGGAGTAGAATTTTTATGATATGCCATAAATATAGCTTTATGTCCTTTATTAAACACAAGTTGCTCAGCTTCTCTTAAAAACTCTTTTGCATAGCCTTTTCTACGATACTTAGGAACTACATATAGTCCCCAAATCCAGACAGAACCTAATTGTGTACTATTGTCTCACCATTGTTGAGGTTCTTTGAATAAGTCTACTATAATAGATCCATACTTATTAAGTATGATGTATCGTGTATAATTCTCCCATTCTTGCTTTTGGATTATCTTCCGCATCTCTCCTAAATATAAGGTAATTTCTAAAAGCTCATAAAATTAATTTAACCTACTTTCACATTAGTTACAGAATTTCACTGTTTTTATGCAGTAGTGAGTTTTCTCATCCTCAGTCTGTTGTACATTTCAGTACCCTTATCCCTAATATGATCCTAATGTGCCGCTTTTGCACTTCCGACGTAAAGGAGCTTGACAACAATATTCAGGAATAATACCTAAACTATAGTTGTCTATATCTATGATATTTCCATAAATATCATAAACAGAATCACAGTCTTCATCATATCCTTTCTCCCTAGCTAACTTAGCAGTTCTGAAATTAATTCTTTTCATATTATAAAACTAGTTTTGGCGGGGCTGAGATAGTGACCCTCACCGACCTACGTTCATAATAGAAGATAACTTTCTATTCAATCACACGCTCGAAACACGTAGTAGGCATAAAGACAATTCTTTATTAACGTAAATATATGAATTTACAATAAATAATACCTTCTGTTAGGTATTCTATAAGTTTAAATCAGCAAAATCAATAACATGAACGATATGCTGCTGTCCAATCTGTACTCTTCTCGTTGTTTGGAGCAACAAAACTATTTTTCAAGTTATTAAGAAAAAGATTCCAATGCTTTACCTCAGGGTATATGTTATAAAAAGCTATGATAACATCTCTCTTAAAGACACGTCTATCATTTTTTACAGCACGGTATACTTGATTGAGATAAAACATTCTTTCCATTGCTTTATTAATTTCGGACATGGAAAGTTGAAGGGATCCTTCTTGAAACACTTTACTCCCATAAGTACCTTTAATAATCTGAAGACTCGCTTGGACTCCTTTCATTTTGTTACCATAAGTTTTCATAAATTCTTTCAGCCGTAGATATGCGGGCTTCTGTAGTATAACATAAGCGCGGAAATAATCTTCAGCAACCCATTTTTTGCTGGTAGAATTAAGTCGAATAGCAAGTTGTACAGGATCTTCTTTGGTTGTAATTTCAAGAACACTTAGATGCCCATTGAACGAATAATCTTTGCACAGATGACAAAATGCAGAATACCTATGTTGACCATCCACTATGTAACCTTCTTTTGTAACTACAATAGGAGGAACCCATTCTCCTCTACAAATTGCTGACATTAAAGACTTAACTTTATCCCATCGAATTAAACGATTAGCTTCTAAGGTTTTAAAATCAGACCTTGGCTCTGTAATAGTAAAAAGATTTTCTTGACAGTTCAACATAGATTTCATTGTATTAATTGTTTTTTAGCGGACTAGCTAGGACTTGAACCTAGAACCTTCTGATTAACAGTCAGATGCTCTGACCTATTGAGCTATTAGTCCTATTAAAATATCCCAAGTAGGACAACGACTTCCTACGTACTCCATGTCAGGTGCTAATTGATTCTTCAGCTATTGGGATAGAAAGACATATCTAACATCAGTGACCAGAGGACGTTAATCGGTCAAATTGTGTACACCTCTCTGTGCTAGATGCCTTTCTAGTGGGCCCTACAGGGCTTGAACCTGTGACCTACTGATAAATACTATTAATTCCAGTGAGATTTTATACCCCCACATCTTCTGCTGCAACATGGATTAGGATGACTTGACAGATTTCGTTTCTCAAATAAAAATTCTTTTCCACATACTGGACAAGTAAGCATAATCATTTCTTTATGCTTGTGATCTTTTTGTCTATTATATGTTCCAGATATTACTTGGAGATTCTCTACTCTGTCATCCATCTTATCTCCGTTAATATGATCTACATGGCAAGTACTATCTACATCTGTTTTATGATAACTTGTATATAAATACTTTGCGTAGCTCATACTCGTCATTTCTCCATTCTTCTTGCGAAGTGTTGCAACTCTTCTTGGCTCCTTATTTGTGTTAATATAAACCACATCATAGCCTTTTTCTTTGTAGTATTCTGATATTTCCTGTTTCATAGTCTTGCTGGTAGGACTTGAACCTACAACCTTGATGGTATAAGCATCCTGCGCTAACCAATTGCGCCACAGCAAGATGCAGTATTTTATCAGTTACTCTAACCAACTGAGTTAAGGGCCCAATAAAGATAGATAGGATTATGATAACCTATCTATTTATATATATTTTACCATAAATATAGTATTTAACCATGTTGTTACACCAAAAGAAGTACTATAAATATTGCTACTTATAGCACCGTAAGTTATTAACTTATCTTCATTGTAGGAAATCCAGCCGCGGCTTTTCAGGTTCTTAACTTGACTTCACTAGACTTCACTAGCTTCTTACTCTTATATTTCAGATTTCTGACTTAGAGTCTAGTCTTTCGCCATTATTTAAGCATACCTACAGTTTTTACATGAGGAGTAAACTGTATAACTTTATACCTCACCACGTGCTGCTACTCATCTACTTATTAAGGATAGCTACTTCCAAGCTTACCAGTTAAATATTATATTTAATTTGCTAAAATTAGTTAATAGTAAAAAAGACACCCAGACTACATATCCTTTAGATTAAGAACTTGAACCTCTAACCAACTAAGTTACATGAATGTGTTATATAGTGATCACAAAAAATAACTTCTATTGTACTTATGTGTCTTTGTTTAACTTTCTGTATTGCTTCTTCCTTTGACTGAGCATATACAAATGCAGAACTTCTAACAGGAAGATTATCTTCATTATAAAAAAGATAATTTACACGATAAAATTCTTTCTTTTACATTGTTTATTGACAATTGATGTTAGTATAGGTGACAGGACTCGAACCTGCGACCTCTTGCTCCCAAAGCAAGCGCGCTACCAACTGTGCCACACCTATAATTAGGAATTGCAAATTTAAAAACTTTTATTTAAATCTGCAATCCCAAACAAAAAAAAAAACAACGGGTTTTCAACCTTGCAAAGCAATCGAATTTCTTGTTCATTTACCAACCCATACTGTATCTTATGTTGCACTCTCGTAACCACCTTTCTGCTGTGGTTACAGAAACTTCTCCAACCGCTTTCTCCTTTTTAACTTCACCATCCTCTTTTTTGACAATTTTATGATAGGTGAGAAACCAACCACGTGGAGTTCGAAAAAGACTCTCAAAACGGTGCTCAGCTACATTGAGAGGAGCTTTAAAGCGCTTATATCCTCGTTTCTTCTCCTTAAGAGCAGAAAAATCCTTGTTCCTCATCGTTTTCTTAGAAATAATGTTAATTTCCATAGCTATACAATTTTAGATATTGTTAAACTTGTTTGTACTATTAATAATTTGTACCGAGAGCGGGAGTCGAACCCGCACGACCATTACTGATCAGGGGATTTTCATCTGAACTTAATCAGATTGGACTATGTCTTCTCCATATCTTTCGACTTAGGAGGTGGGTGTATAGTCTCTACACATTTAAAATAGAAGATGCCGCGTCAGTGATAACATGTCCACTCCGTTGGACGACATATTAAGAATTACGAACAAAAACGAAAACTCCTTCTATTTACTTAGCTCGGCGTTATTATGGGCGGTTAACTCCATACCTTCACCGAATTAGCCCACATTCACATCAGAAGTTTCCTTCTGAGTGCTCAATCCTTCATCAATATTACTATTGATAGATCTAGTAGATTTTCGTAACTGTTTCTTAGTAAAAGTTACTTATGTCTACCCTCAAAGTCCCTTGCGTCTACCTAATTTCGCCATCTCGGCTTATCTTTATTATATATCCTCTGAGGCATCCCAGATTACCATTATTAAAAAAGTCGTTAAAAATCCCGCACAAATAGTGAATGGAATAAATATTAAATTGCCAAAACAAGAAGCTGGTAAACATAGAAATAGGAAAACCAAAGCTCCTGTTAGACATATTTTTGACCAATGACTCATAAAATATATGATAATTATTATAAAAAAAAATTAAAAGTCAAAAAAAGTGCTATTTTTATCTCCGTCGAGATAGGTATAGCTACCTCCACTTTTCCAGAATTTGTCAGTCTGCAGGTTTTACAATGGGAACCTCTCACTCAAGTCTAGATTCCAGGCCTAGACTACCAATCTTCATTTTTCAGAAACAATTATTACGTGTAAGATTAACCACGACCTAATATCGTCATATCAGGATTTTGATATTATGGAAATTTTGTATTTGCCATTACTTCGTAAACTCCAACAGGCGCGAGCACGCATTGAGGAATTTCCACCTATCTTCAACATATTACTTCAATAGCTCTGCGTTTAATAAAATAAATACTTAACTCTTTTATTCTAGAGGTATGGTTTCTATTTCGGCTCTTATTTATACTCGGTTAAGCCCACTTACATTAGATATGCTAATCATAGTGAATCCAGACATTAATTTCTGGTAATCATCAGGTCTCTCTTCGAGTTAAAAGAAAAAATACACAACCATACTTGGTGCTATGAGCTTCTTAGAAACTACTTACGCGCTTTCATTTAAAAGATTCTAAACCAAGTGATCCTACTCTGTGGTAGATTACTTATGGCTACTGCTACGCAATAGAGTTTAACTGTATGTCAGTTTTACGTGTATTTTTTATACTTATGATAGCTTAAAAGCTATAAATGTGATTTATATGTCAATTCAAATCAATAAAATCTATTAAAACGCTTGTCTAAACCTTAAATTATAAATTAATAAATTTATTAGTTAAAGAGTAACTTGCTGATTATGAGAAATTTATTGATTATAGCATGTGAAAAACTGTTGTCGAAATTCTTAAATTATAAAAGAGTAGAGAATAGCTTAAAGATTGATAATCAATAAGTTACGTCTATTAATTTTCAATTTACTTTAAGTAATTTAAGAATTATTTACTACAAATTTAGTACCCGTAGAACTGTTCAAGGTTCTACGGGCTGATTGACTATGAAACAATTAGTTTCTAATTTGGTAAAATTAGAGTTTTCACTGTTTCACAGCAGTGATTAGGGCCTGTGGAAGGTATTAATTTTCCACAAACATAATTTAGTTATCGATATAAGCCACAGTGAATACGAATGCTGCGGTAATAACAATAGTTATTGGGAGGGAGAATCCTAAAGTAGCTGCTATTCCTCCAGTAAGTAAGCAAGCAAGGATTGCACAAGTAAGAGTGCCAGCGAATTTTTCGCTTTTATTGGTTGATTTTTCCATCTAAGTGGATACAACGGTGAATGAAATATTCTCCTTTTTTATTTTGGTGTAGTACGAAGAAACTTTCAGGATTTTGATATCAAATTCTTCAGTTTACTACTACGTACTCTCCACAGTTAGTAGAGAGAATGTTAAAGGGACGTTTTCACGCCCCTTTAACAGTCAATAGATTATTTCGTGGCATTACTTCATGAAGATAAGTTTAGCCACGGTACGGGGGCGAGTGCCGTCAGTACGGGTACCGTCTTCGAAGATAGCTTCATCGAATGTCACCTCTTCGTTAGCGGTGATAGTTCTTCCGAGGCACATTTCGACTCGAACCATGTCGTCTTGGGCTCCGTTGAGGGCTTCAGCAACGGGATGAACGGGCTGTGCCTTGTGGTTACGGCGTCGAAGATTTGCTACCGACAGATACGCAGGCTTTCCGTTCTTCAGGCCGAGGACCAGCATTTCAACGGCAGTTGAATTGGGTCGTACCTGTCGTTCAACGGTTTTTACGTCTTCAGGAGTGTCAGGGAACTCGAAAGTATCGCCAACGTTCATACCGAACGTTACAAGACCGAGGCCTTTGCCTTTCAGGGCTTCGAGGCCACCTTCCTTAACGGTAAGGCCATTTCGTACAGGGACGATGGGCATTTCGCCCGCAGCAATTTGATTAAGTTTCATATTAGTAAAAAGTTTAAATTTATTTATTACGTTCATAGCATCACGACATTTATTGCCGTGGTAAGTATGTGTTGGGAGCTTTGTTTGTGTTCTCCCTAAGTATTTGTTGGAAGCTTTGGTAATTTGTTAGTTAGCTTTGGTTATACATACACTTCATAAGTAGAGAGAATTACTCTCTACCTGAAGTGAAGTACTGATCTTTTTCAATATCTAAACCAAGTTCTTCCTTATCAAAGTTAAAGTGAAACCGTGATGTTCCTCTTCGTATACTTTGTCATAGTCCAGAATGGTAACGACAGTTCCTTCGGAATGATGACGTAAATAGCGACGTTTCCAAGAACCGAGTATATCTTCACGCAGTTCTTTGAATGTTTTAACATCGCAGGAAACAACATCAATAGGTTGAATTCTGCTGGGAATTTGTACTTCGTTAAAGTTAATTTTAGAAAGTTTCATAGAGCAGAGATTTTAAAGTTAAATAAAGAGGTTGAAGCTTTATTTATTGAAGATGTTATTCTGAATGGCACGACGAATGCATCCACCAATCCCGATAACAACAACGATTGCAATGATACCAATGATAGTGTTCATAATATGTGAGGTTAAAGATTGACGATTAAAAAGAGGTGAGAGATTACTCTCCCACCTCTACCTCGGATAAATTAATCTCCTGATGAGTTTTCATAAACCCTGCAGTAGATTCCTTGTAAATTACTCCCGTCCATCCGAGTTTGACGAGAGTCTGTAATGCTGACTCTAATGAAGGGAGACGACGCTCCCTCTTTTCAACCTTAACTCTGCTCTTTGCGTCTTTCGTGTAAACACGATAAACTTCAGTCAGCATTACAGGGTTAGGTTTGCATTTGGCAGTATTCCAGTAACACTTCTGTGTTGCCCGTTCCCCTTCTATAATAAGCAGCTGTCTTGCAGCAAGAATATTACGAACTTTTATAAGAACGTTGACAGATGTGTTACAATCTGCAGCAAGTTTATTGACATTTTTCTGGTCAATCTTAGCCTTGCTATAGTTACGGTAGATACCGTCAATAATAATGCCCATTTCGGGCATTGAAATAAATCGAGACATAAGAGCTAATATGTTAAGTGTTGTAATAACTTAATGTTAGCTTTGATTACTGAAAAGTAAAGTTATCCCTACTTGGTAGGGATAACTGTCAATGCTCCAGCAATCAGCAGCAGGATAGCTGCAAACGGAAATGCTTCGTGATGAGAAACCGAATAGAACAGCAAACCAGTTGCTGTCATAGACGCAATAACAGTTGCAACATTGATGAATCGTTTCATAGTAAGCAGTGTTAACGTTACGAAAGGGTTATATGCTTTGGTAAATTTAATTCAATTTTTCATAGGAATTTTTGTCTTAGAATATTTCATTTTCCATTTCGTACCTCCAGGGGGGATTTTTACTATGTAACCATATTTACGCATTATACACCCTACTTATTGTTTGGAAAATCGAAAACTTTTCATTATCTTTGTAGTATAAATAAACTCATAAAATATGAAAACAAGACAAAAATTAATTTTAATGATTTTATCTGCATTTGAAAAAGATGGTTATGCAGATTTTATATTTAGTAATTTAAATGATGTTGCTAAAAATGAATTCTTTAAAATAGGAATTAAAGAATTAGAGAGAATGAAAATGATTAAAGATTGTACAACTAACGGTTATGCCAAACATATAAAGATAAATAAAGTGTTAGATTGTCCAGATTTTCTTTGAAATAAAGATTTGGATATTAATCTTAAAGAATATCTAATTGATTTATTAGATCAAATTAAAGAGTGGGGAGAAGTTGTTACCTTTAATAGCATTAAAGACAAGAAACTAGAGAATCTTGGATATAATAGAGATAAGTTATTAAAGAATTATACAAATATTAAAAAGACAATAGAATCTGAAGCTCATTTAGAAAAAGATAATAAAGGATATAAAATTTATTACAAACCCTGCTACGAAACTAAGTGTATATATTGTGGTGAAACTAATCCAGACAAATTTGGAAGTACAAAAACAGTATGTAAGGAATGTCACAAAAAACATTTAAGAGACCTTCTTCCACTAGAAGAAAGATTATATAATAGAAGTAAAAATAACGCACAAAGTCAAGGTTATGAATATAACTTAGATATTAAATATATTAAAGATTTATTAATAAAACAAAATTATAAATGCATTTATAGTGGTATAGGTTTTCAAAATAATTTTAGAGATAAGTTGACCTATCCGACCATAGATCGCATTGATTCAAATAACGGATACGTAAAAGGAAATGTATGTATATGTACATTTATAGTAAACATGATGAAGAATAATTTAACCGTGGATCAATTCAAAGATTTAGTCACAAAAATTTACAATAATCTTGACAACTTTTAGGAGCCTATGAATTAGGTTCCTTTTTGCTTATAGGGGGGGGGCTAAGAATTAGTTCCTTTATCTAGATATAAAAACCGCAAGGTTTTTTGTTATATAGTTTATATAGATAGTATATCATTTTTGACGAAAAGTTATATCATTTTTGATATCCTTTATATCATTTTTGATAGTAAAGTTATATCATTTTTGATGGTAATTATAGATTATTATTAATAGTGAAGAATATTTGGTACTTCTAAAAATTTTTTATAACTTTACAAAAAGTTAAAAACATTGTTAATATGGAAAGTGAATTAATACAAATTAAGGACTTAATTAAACAGAGAGGTAAAGGTAATGTAGTTAAAATAACTAATCATTACAATGAGTTTATACTAGACATAAATGAAAAAGAATTAGAAGTACCAGTAGATGATCTAATAAAACTGGCAGAAGATGATAGTTTTGAACCAGAGTGGTTTAATTTACTATATGAGTGGTCTGGAGTTAATTCTGGGAGAGCTTCTAAAAGAGATATTGAAGATATTGTTAATGAGTTAAAGAAATATATATAATGGCCAAGGTTCAATTTATAAAATTTCCTCATGACTTTGGTGGTAAATGTAAACTTACGAATCTTGATAGATTTATTTATGGGCAATTAAAACGGTATATGGATTGAGAGACTAACGAAACTTTTGTTAGTCAGGCTCGCTTGGCAGAAGATGCAAATACTTCTCAACCAACCATAAATAAATCATTGGAGCGTTTAGAAAAAGCTGGAGAGATTATAATAAAACGGTTTAAAAAAGGAAAGAGTAATATATATAAAATTAAGAAAGATGATCGTACTTATGAAATGTTAAGTTATGATCTGTTATCTTTAGAGATTTTCTCTCCAGAATTAAAAGGATTTTATTATCAGTATCAATCTTTTTGTTATAAAGACACTGATGGGTTTGCGAAATGTACATTCACCTACGAGGAACTTGCAGAAAAAATGCACATGAGTGTAAATACTATTAAAAAATACTTTAGAGAGTTAGAACGTTTAAATGTAATGTCTACTTCTTTAACTAAAGTTAAAGATCCTGTTACAGGATTATTAAGGGATTTACGAATGGTGGACCTATCAACTGTGTGTCAGGCTACCTTATATCTAAAAGATAGGGTTGAAAATCACGAAGAGAGAATAGGGTCATTAGAAAAAACTGTAAAGACTCTGCTCACAGAAAATAAACTACTAAAGAAAGAGTTATGAAAACAAACTCATACAGATACAACAACTTTTGAGATATTATAACATAAATTAAATTAGCATGAAACAATTAAAAAACACACTATCCAGTACTGATCCTATCAACTTAGGGAGTTCTGATGAGAGCTGAGGTATTAATAAAGATATGGAAGATTCTTTTTTAATAGAAGCAAAAACAAAATTTGATGAGAGATTAGATTATCTTTATGACATTGTAGAAAGGTTAGAATATAGAGTTGTAGATTTAGAGAATAAACTAAGGAAGTAAATTTATAATTTTATGGTTATATAAGTAGTTTATTATTTGTATTTATTAAATACAATTATTATATTTGCAAAATAAATAAAATAATACAATTATGGAATTAACTTATAGACCTTATATTAGAGATTCAGCGTTTAGAGATTTTAGTATAAAGCATCCGTCTATAGATATTTCTGGATATAAGCCTAAATATACAAAAGTTGACAAAGAAGGGGTTAAAGAAGTTAAAGAATCTCCTGTCAAGTCAGAGATACAAGAAATAAATACAGAGACTAGAGTCAACAATCCTCCTCGTTTTAAAGAGAGTTTTCACTCTAAGAATGATTTCATAAGTACTATGATTCCTATATATGAAACTATTCTTCGTAAGAAAGGGATTAATCCAGATTTTGCAAAATCACTAGTAGCACAAGATGGGCTAGAATCTGCTTGGGGATCCAAGCCATCTGGAAGGTACAATTTTGGTGGAATAAAAGGTAAAGGAACTATTAGAAAGACAAGAGAAGTTATTAATGGTAATAATATTTACCTCAATGATAGCTTTAAAGATTTTAATTCTCTTGAAGATTATGCAAACTATAAAGTTGATCTATTAAATAATAGTCGTTATAAAGCATTCTCTGGAGGGGTTAATGATTTTGCCTCTAAAGTACACAATGGTGGTTATGCTACTGATCCGAATTATTCTAGAATATTAAATAACATAATTTCATCGTTCAAGTTCGGAGGAGTTTTTAAGTTCCAAAATGGAGGTATAGCTGAAGGAAAAGAGTGGGTTAAAAATTGATATAAGAGCAGAAGAAAATTAATAAAGAATAATATACAAAGAACTCAAAAGGTTCCTCTTCCTCTCACAGGGTCGTTTGGTTATAATTTTCTTATTCATAATATGGATTTAACTACTGTATCAGTAGACCCTAGTAAGCTTCCCAGCAATGTACATGGAATGTATAGTCCTCATGGGAGAAGAATATATTTAGAAACTGATTCTCCGTCTACAGCAATTCATGAATGAGTTCATAGCAGTATACCTGATCCTCAAGTTAAAGAAATAGAGAGAATAAAATCTATATTAGGAAATTCATTTTATGATCAAAAAGAGGTAACTCCAGATGATTACTTAGATGATCCAAGAGAAATATATTCCAGATTGATGCAATTAAGGTATGCATTAAATGCTGATCCAAATCATATTTTTACAAATGAGGAAATAGAGGCATTAAAGAAGAAGCATATAGAGAAAGAGATATTAATTAACAAGACTAAGGATAATAGAACTTCTACTACTAT
>ULPL01003078.1_pt1 | contig 23574 bp, 26 predicted proteins | sample 1953481 | NCBI WGS metagenome assembly ULPL01 (sample SAMEA4835628, study PRJEB28245) | human gut metagenome | biome: gut microbiome; material: fecal sample | place: Denmark | collected 2008 | reverse complement strand
AAAGGATGACAGTGGAAGTTCAAAAATTACAAGGGTTAATAATGAAGAACATCATTACCGAATGGTTGAAATAACTAATAAGGAAACTGGGAATTATAATGTTATGATGATTAGTACAGGAGATTCATTTACTAGAGTTGTAAATCGCGGATGTCCCAGGGATCCAACACAATTAGCACTAAATTCACAGGGGATGCTTTCGAATACAAAAGATAGAAACGAATCTAAAACATTTTTATCTCATCGGAGAAGACTCCCACCTCTACAGGTGGCGAGTAAGAAATAAACCTGTCCGATATGATTTAGGGTGAATTTGAAAAAAATATAATAAAAAATCACCCTAAATTTAAAAAATATATTGAATTTAGGGTGAAAAAGTGCCAATATATAATCATAAAATAACCCTAAAAGGAGATGGATGAATGAGTAATATAACAGAAATCCAAAGATTACTAAATGAAAAAGCTGATTTGCAGGCTCAAATTAATATCTCTGCATTTGATGGAAGTATTGAAGTCAAGACTGTAAATGATCAGAAATATATTTATGTTAGAAAAAGAGAAGCTGGAAAATACAAATCAAATTATATAGATAAATATTCTGAGGAGCTCTACGCACTTGCAGTTAATCAATCGCAGCAAATAAGAGCGGTTAAAAAGCAACTTAGAAAAATCGAAAAGGACTTAGCAAAGCTTGGATATACAGAAAGCGAACTGTCACCAAGAGTAAAGCTTAATATTGACTTTGCTAGAGCTAATGTCAAAAGTCTGATTTATGATCAGGCTGTATTGGAAGGTGTTTCCACTACATTTCCACAGACAGAAACTATTTTGGAAAATGGCGAAGTTAACGGAGTAAAAGCGACTGATGTTCAAAAAATCTTAAATTTGAAGCATGCGTGGGAGTTTATTGTGGATCCGGATGTAGTGGCTTCTCCTTGCAATTATTATATGGTAAGTCATATAGCACGCCTGGTAAATGAAGGGTTCTTCGAAAATGGTGGTTCCGTTAGAGTTGTTCCTGTTACGATTGGTGGTTCAAGCTATGTGCCTCCAATTCCAAATGAGTTGGATGTAAAAGAGAAAATAGATGAAATTATAAACTCAGGACTTGAGGACGTTGATATTGCAATTGAGCTTACGCTTTATTGTATGAAGACACAGATTTTTATTGATGGTAATAAGAGAGCTTCTATTATCTTTGCTAATCATTTTATGATTGGAAAAGGTATTGGATTGTTAGTTGTGCCGGAGAATATTGTGCCTGAATTCAAGAGTCTTCTTGTAGCTTATTATGAAGGTCGAAATGAAGATGAGATTAAGGCATTTTTGAAAGAGAAGTGTTGGCGTAAGTTTTAGTAGATAAGTATTTATATCCTAAACGGACGAATCGTGTCATTAATTGGAACAATGTAGTTGTGAAGAACATTCGATAGAGGAATATGCTGGAAAATTGTGTATTTCAGCAAGCCGATTATCTCATTTGTTTAGTGAACAGGTAGGGATAACGCTTAAAAAATATTTAACACTGCATCAGTTAGAAAGAGTATTTCAAGATTTATTAGCTGGGAAACGGATAACAGAAGCAGCATTAAACGCAGGATTTGATTCACCATCACATTTTGCATCTACAGTAAAAAGGATGATGGGGCTTCCGGCGAGAAGTACAGTAAAAGATAGCGAATTTTTGAAAGTTTATTAGAGGTTTGTTTTCTATAATAGAGCCATAAGAAGAAAGAGAGGCGATATTATGGAGAAGAAATATCTTGAAATGACTAAAATGCTAAATTTCGATGTAGAGAGTATACAGTCTCTCATAAAAAATCGTAAATGGATAGAATTAGATGAATATAACAAAATAGCTGCCATTTATGATTTCGTAAGAAACGAGATATTGTTTGGATATAACAGTTCAGACTTGCCGGATTTCAACGAAAGAGATTTTGTCACAAAAGAAATTTGGTTTTGGGCAGATACTTCCGCTTCAGTAAATCAAGATGCGCTTGAAGCAGTATATGCAGAAATTAGAGGTATTATTGAGCAATTTAATGGTAAAATAAAGGGAAAGTTTGGGTTCTTTGATACAGATGTAACCCCACCAATTTCGTTTGAAAATATCAATGAATTAGAAAAAATAATACCATATGGTGGAGGTGGTACTGATTTTACGGTTGTGTTTCATTATATAAAAAGTAATATGAAACACAACCTGCCATCTGTCATTATTATATTTACTGATGGATATGGTTTATTTCCAGAAGAAGCAGATATACTTGATATTCCGGTTCTCTGGTTGATTGATAATGAAGATGTGAATCCACCCTTTGGAAAAGTAGCAAGACTAAGAAAGGCACAACAATGACAACCAATCATCTGATTTTAGATTTTTCGCATGTATATTGCGATGAAAACATACCAAAGAATATCGGCATACACTGGCTGGACTGCTCTGAAATTGAAGAGTGTGATTTGTATTGTTCCAGACAGGCAGAAGAGAAAATCAGAGAAAAAATCAAGCCATATGGAATTCATGGAATCCATTTTCTGGATTCCGGAAATTATCATTATGTGACAGAAATTATGACAAGCCAGATTCAAAAGGAATTCCAGCTTGTTGTATTTGACCATCATACGGACATGCAAAAGCCGATGATTGAGCACATGACAAGCTGCGGAGACTGGGCAGAAAAGGTGTTAGAGACGAATCCATGGTTGCAGCAACTGGTATTAATCGGACCGCAGGCGAAGGATATAGAGCAGCTTTATCGGGAAAATGATGGCTTGATGAATCGTAAGGAAATATCAGAAAAACTCCTTACTTTTTCTGCAGAAGAGATTCGTGCCGAAGAAGACAAAAATAAGATTTCAAAAATAAAAAAGAATCTGCCGGTTTATATATCCATAGACAAAGACATCTTGGATAAACAATATACGGAGACAAACTGGAGCCAGGGGAACATGTCACTTCCGATGCTGGAGCGATTGCTCTCACATTTTCTGGAAAACGGAAATATACTTGGCATTGATATCTGTGGAGAATGTCAGCAGGGAATTCCACTGCCGGAATATCTGCAGGCTGAAGAACTGAATGAAGAAACGAATCAGAAATTATTTGAGTTCCTGTCCCATTATATTTTATAACATTCTAAAGTAGAAAATAGGATAAAACCCCACAAGAGGTGTCGGTTGCGGCACCTCTTTTTTCGTGCTAAACTTTAACTTAAGAGAGAAATTATTTGAATTATATTGAAAGACAAAAAATTGGGAGAGGATGATGGCTGAATGGAAATAAAAAGTATTTTAATCAAAGATACAACCAGGGAAGAGCGGATTCGTATCGTGCAGGAGGGCCTGAACCAGTGCGGAGGAGCCTGTGATTTTTGCAATGGCTGCGATAATTTAGGTGGCGGTTCCGTGGATGCATTTTATGAGCCATATATCAACGGCGAAAAGGAGTTGCGGGAAATCAATGAGGAATACCGGAGCAATTCCGGCACCGTCAGGTAGGTAGCAATATGAGAGCACCGGAAATAGAGACCTCTACTGAAGCGAAAAGAAGACAGTATATCAAAAATGCTTTTCTATGTATTGCAGACTGCGAGATGTGCGGACTTTGCACGGTATTTCGTGGAAAAGACCCGGAACTTGCCTATGCAGATTATATCAGTGGAAAGCGAAGCTATTTAGAGGTATCCCAGGAATATCGATAAAAGAAACGTGGAGAAATAAAAGGCAAAAAAATAAAGCCAGAATCAGGAGATGAAATTTATATGACACATGAAGAATTTGAACAGGCAGCGCAATACTGGAACCGCAAAGAGCAGACGGCAATGCCAAAGGAGGCTTTGCAGCAGGCCCATTTCAATTTGCAATGGTGAATCCGGTGATTACGAAGAAGTCAGGCGGCTACAGCACAGAGGAAAGCTGTCTTTCGCTGGATGGAGCCAAAGCCTGCACAAGATACCAGGAGATAGAGGTGGATTATCTGAATGGTGATTTTAAACCACAACATGGAAAATATTCCGGCTTTACCGCGCAGATTATCCAGCACGAGATCGACCACTGCAATGGAGTGGTAATATAATGAGCCGCGAATGTTAATTATGAGTAAATTTTGCTCATGATATATATTGGAAAAATAAAAGAAACCTGCATAAAAACAGATTCCTTAAACGAGGGGAAATCCCTGTTGAAGAATGGAAGTCCAGTTACTTTTCTGACAGAGAAAACGGACGATGATTACAGTCTGTTTTTCTTCATCAATCGTATAAAAGGCAAGGTAATTATTAATTTTCACAAAACGAATGCCCCAGCTTGCCAGTATTGGATCCTCTGCCGGATGAAACTTCTGTGGCAGGTCGGCTAATGAGTCTATCTGCTCGGTCGCAGCATCTAACAGATTATCTACAGCATCAGGATTTTTGAGGGTAAATTCGATGTAATCCGCAGCACGCATAATATCGTGTTCTGCGGTGGAAGTGATATAAAACTGATAGCTCATCGACTGCGGTGGCTCCTGATATCAGTCATAGCTTCGGAAAATAGTCTGGTATTGCCTGTGGCAATATCGTCCATTCCTTCCTTAATCTGACTGTAAAGTTCAAAGCGACTGGTCAGTCCTTCGTAGGCTTCAATGCTCATAACGGCAAGGTCGCCTTTTCCATTCTTCGTGATGAAAACTGGTTCAGGATAATTATGACAAAATGTAGAAATTTCATTGTAATTATTCCTTAAATCAGCACTTGATTTAATTGTTGGCATAAAAACACCGCCCTGTTTGATAACAAAATTATACAAAAATTTGGCTATATGGTTAATGGACATCTCCATAATAGTAGTTAAATAAATATAAAAACTGCCGGTAGCAGGTTACAGATGTTTAACATATTCCTTTGGAGTAAGCGCGCATAGATGAAGCGGAATATGAAAAGCAGAATCATAAATCAAAAAGGAAAGTATCTTTTCTAAAAACAAGGAATGTTATACAATATATCTGTTAAGATAAAAATATGCGGAGGATGTCCAATGTATACAACATACAAAGAGTACTTAAAACAGGAGACGTCACTGCCCTTTGAAGAAGCCATGCAGATCTGGAACCAGATTGCAGAGCAGGGAGAAGCGGATGCAGCCTGTAGGGAACTCATAGACCGTTTTTTGAAATGTGCAGTAGACTATGTGCGAATCAGAAACGGATGGAACCAGAAATCGCTGGCAGAGAAAGGGCAGGCAGATGCGGAGCGCACCCGCTGTCATAATCTTGTAATCAGTGCGAAAAACAAGCTGTCCGTTTATATGTATGAGCATAAGCTGGGCAATGACTGGGATGATTGGTTAGGGGAAGAGCGAAAACGAATCGGAGACTTCGCGTGTTATGTGGTACTGCTTCAGGGACTGGAAGCAAGATAGTATAGAAAACAAAAGAAATCGAGGAACTTATCACATGGCAAAAGTGATTATGATACAGGGAACAATGTCGAATGCCGGAAAAAGCCTGATTACAGCAGGCTTATGCCGTATTTTTCATCAGGATGGATACCGCGTGGCACCTTTTAAGTCGCAGAATATGGCATTGAATTCCTATATTACAACAGAAGGACTTGAAATGGGACGGGCACAGGTTATGCAGGCAGAGGCAGCAGGAATCGAGCCGCAGGTCTGTATGAACCCGATTCTTTTAAAGCCAACCAATGACATTGGCTCCCAGGTGATTGTCAACGGTACGGTCATTGGCAATATGCCGGCGCGGGAATATTTTAACTATAAGAAAAAGCTTGTCCCGGATATATTAAAGGCATTTCACAAACTGGAAGAGCAGGCGGATATTATTGTAATAGAAGGAGCCGGAAGTCCGGCAGAAATTAATCTCAAGGAAAATGACATTGTAAATATGGGCATGGCGGAGATGGTAAATGCACCGGTTCTTCTGGCAGGAGATATTGACCGGGGCGGTGTGTTTGCACAGCTTTTAGGAACACTGATGCTTTTAGAAGAGCAGGAAAAATCCCGTGTAAAAGGTTTAATCATCAACAAATTCCGCGGAGACGTATCCATATTGGAACCGGGCATTCAGATGTTAGAGGAAAAAGGCGGCATTCCGGTCTGCGGAGTGGTGCCTTATATGAAGGTACAGCTTGAGGATGAAGACAGCCTGACAGGAAAATTCAAGCATCGGAAAGAGGCATTGATAGACCTGGCAGTTATCCGTTATCCGAGAATATCTAATTTTACGGATTTTGATGTTTTCGAGCATATGGAGGGAGTATCGGTGCGCTATGTGACTTCGGTGCAGGAAATCCATCATCCGGATGCCATTATTCTGCCGGGCAGTAAGAATACAATGGGTGACCTGAAATGGATGCGCGAAAATGGCATGGAAGCTATGATAAAGAAACTCTCCGCAGACACTCCAGTCATTGGAATCTGCGGCGGTTACCAGATGTTAGGAGAAAGCCTCGAAGACCCTTATTCGGTAGAGGAAGGCGGCAGCTTACGGGGTATGGAACTATTGCCACTTAAGACGGTGATGAGCCGGGAAAAGGTACGCCGTCAGGTAACGGGAACCATAGACCCTCTCACCGATATGTTAGCTTCCCTTTCCGGCAAAGAATACAAAGGCTATGAGATTCATATGGGACATACCAATGGAACGCAGGAGTCAGAGCAGATACAGGCGCAGCCTCAAGCTCATGTGCATGCACAGGAGAAATCCAGTACACAGGATGCAGTCGTTGTGCAGAAGGAAAATGTCTACGGAACGTATGTCCATGGCATTTTTGATGAAGGAGATATCGCATCCACTTTTATCCGGGCATTAGCGGAGAAAAAGGGAGTGCATTATGAAGATAATCAGGACATGAATTATCAGCAGTATAAGGAGAGCCAGTACGATTTGCTGGCGGATACACTGCGGAAATATCTTGATATGGAAGCGGTTTATGGAATGCTGCAGGAGGCAGAATATGACAAAAGCAGAATTGGATAGCATAAAGATTTTGCCTTTGGAGGATAGTTGGTATCGCAGGGTAAAAGAGAAGCTGGATGGAATCGCCAAACCATTGGATGGGCTTGGAAAGTTTGAACATCTGATTGCACAGATTGGAGCCATAGAGAAGACGACCAAAATATCCATTCAGAAAAAAGCAGTTCTTGTTATGTGTGCAGACAATGGCGTGGTGGAAGAGCAGGTCAGCCAGAGTGGAAAAGAAGTAACGCTTGCTGTGGCAAAGGCCATGGGAGTAAATAATTCTTCTGTAGGAAAGATGGCAGCAGTGGCAGGCGTGGATGTAATTCCGGTGGACATTGGAATTGATACAGATGAAGTGATTCCCGGAGTATTGCCACGAAAAGTTGCAAAGGGAACGAAAAACTTTGCCAAGGAACCTGCAATGACCGAAGAAGAAGTCTTAAAGGCAATAGAAACCGGAATACAACTGGTGCAGCAATGCCACAGAGAAGGGTATGAGATACTTGCCACAGGAGAGATGGGAATCGGAAATACAACCACAAGTACAGCCGTTGCAGCAGCACTTTTAGACTTAGAGGTAGAGCAGGTGACCGGCAAGGGCGCCGGATTAACGGATGAAGCATTAAAAAGAAAATGCAGGGTAATTGAAGAAGCAATAGAAAAATATTCCCTTCGTGATGCGGATGCATTTACCATATTAAAGACTGTAGGTGGACTGGACATAGCCGGATTGACAGGCGTATTTATCGGAGCAGCAATCGAGCAGATACCGGTTGTCATCGATGGCGTCATCAGTGCCGTTGCGGCACTTTTGGCAGAGACTCTTTGCAAGGGTGCCGTAAATTATATGATACCATCCCATAAGAGCCGGGAACTGGCAGAGACAGCGATTATGAAAAAGCTGCATTTAGATCCGGTACTGGATGCGGATATGGCACTGGGTGAGGGAACCGGTGCAGTGATGATGATGTCCCTGCTGGATGTGGCACTGGGCGTGTATTTGCAGGGAGCATCCTTTGCAAATTTTGAGATAGAACAGTACAAGAGGTATGAAGAATGATTACATTGGTAATCGGCGGAAGCGGCAGCGGAAAATCTGCATATGCAGAACAAATGGCAGTGAAAGCCGCAGGCAACGGCAGCCTTTATTATGTAGCCACCATGCAGGTGTATGATGAAGAAGGAAAGAAAAAAGTAGAGCGTCACCAGAAAATGCGGGCAGGAAAAGGCTTTCTTACGATAGAGCAGCCGAGAAGACTTAAAGAGGCAGCAAAGAAAGTGGCAACCGAAAAAGTGTCAGCAGGAAAAGTTGCAGCAGAAAGAGTGCCAGCCGGGAAAATAGTTTTGCTGGAATGTATGTCGAACCTCGTTGCCAACGAAATGTTTTCAGAAGAAAATCTGTCTGCTGTGATGGATGAAGCGAAAATAAAGCAGCTTTCCCATGAAATTATAAGTGGAGTAACAGCATTGCAGGATTCCTGTGATATACTGATTATTGTCACGAATCAGATATTTGAAGACGGAATCCGTTATGACGCATCCACAATGGCTTATATCCGGTTGTTAGGAGATATAAACCGGCAGATTGCAGAGCGGGCAGAGCAGGTCGTTGAAGTAGTAGCAGGGATTCCGATTTTCATAAAAAAGGATGGAATTTAAGAAAGAAGAGGAATACATGAAAATTATAAAAGGATTCGTCATTGCATTTTCCATATATTCAAAAATACCGGTGCCACAGTTTGACTGGAAGGAAGAAGATATGCAGTATCACCTCTGCTTCTTCCCGTTAATTGGTCTTATCATTGGTGCATTGGAAGCCGGCTGGTTCTTTTTGGGAAATGCAGCCGGGATAAGCCATCTTTGCAAAACATTGATAGCGGTGGCAATTCCACTGCTTGTTACCGGTGGCTTTCATATGGATGGATTTATGGATACCATGGATGCATTTCATTCCTATCAGGATAAGGAGAAGAAGCTGGCAATTTTAAAGGACCCGCATATTGGAGCATTTTCCGTATTGATGCTGGTTTTATATTATCTTATTTATGGAGCAGCATATGCGGAGCTTACGGAATTGTCTGCAATTCTTGTAGTGGGAATTGGCTTTGCGTTATCACGAAGCTTAAGCGGAATTGGTGTGGTAAGCCTGAAGGCGGCAAAAAAAGACGGTATGCTTGCTTATTTCGCAGACAGCGCCCAGAAAAAAAGAGTGCTGGCAGTCCTCATTATAGAGGCAGTTGTCTACAGTGGATGTATGATTTATGTAAACCTATGGGCAGGGCTTGCAGCAGTAGTTGTGGCATTGCTCTGTTATGGTTATTATAGCTGGAAAAGCCGGAAGGAATTTGGCGGAATCAATGGTGATACCGCAGGATATTTTGTGTCATTATGCGAAAATGCCATGGCAGTTGCAGTGGTAGTTGTTTTTCACTTTACAGGAAATTGCTTTCCTGTAAAGTAAAAAACGCTCCGCGAGTATGTGCACTGCGGCGTATAAGGTAGATGCCGCAAGCGACCGCCGCAGGTGCGAGAATGTGCCGAGGCACATTCTTTGCTTTTATAGCAGGCTAGAAAGGAAAAATCATGGAATTATTTTTGGGCGGATGTTACCAGGGAAAAAAGGAATATGTGTTAAAGCTTCACCCGGAATGTAAAGGTCAGGTGATAGAGGGCGAAAACCTTCCTGTAGACTGGGATGGAATGATAAAAGAACTGCAGGAATTTGAGAATCCGGTCATCAACCATTTACACCTGTGGATTCGGAAATGTCTTGAGCAGCAGACAGAAGTGGAGCTGTTAGCTGATAAACTGCTGGAAACATATCCGGGACTTATTTTCATCTGTGATGAGATTGGAAACGGAATTGTACCGATGAATGCTCTGGAACGGGATTACAGGGAGCGGACCGGAAGACTACAGATACGGATTGCCGAGAAGGCAGAAAGGGTAGAACGCATTGTATGTGGAATCAGCCAGAGATTAAAATAAATTTATTGCTTATCCGTCATGGAAAGACCCCGTCAAATCGGGAACACCGGTATTTGGGTGTAGCAGAAGAAGCTTTATCCGGGGAAGGCAGAAAGCAGTTGGAGATTCTTGCAGAAAAAGACATTTTAAAAAAACCATGGCTGCTTTTCATCAGTCCGATGCTGCGCTGTCAGGAGAGTGCTGGTATACTTTTTCCGGGAAAGAAAGCTTATCCGATAGAAGAATGGCGGGAGATGAATTTTGGTGCATATGAGGGAAAGAATTACGAAGATTTGAAAAATGATTCCTATTATCAGAAATGGATTGACAGCAATGGCACACTGCCTTTTCCGGAAGGCGAGAGCCAGCAGGAATATATAAAACGTTGCCAAAGGGGACTTCATGCCGCAACAAAAATCATAGAGGGAAAAATCACCGGAGAAATCGCAGATGCTGCAATGCCGTTATCAAAGAGTCGAATAACAGAACTCCGGGAGCCGGAAAAATTGATAGCAGAAAATCAAATGACAGAAAATCCGATAACAGAAAGTCAGCCCCGGAACGTGACAGCGGTTGTACACGGCGGCACAATTATGGCACTGCTTCACATTCTTGCAGGCGGAAATTATTTTGATTATCAGGTGAAAAATGGAGGCGGCTACTGCTGTAAACTCAGACTTTGCGGGGAAGAATGGAAATTAGATTCCTTTGAGGAGATTACAATATGATTTATCACATGATTGCGTTCGGACTGGGATTTTGCCTGGACCTTCTTTTGGGAGATCCATACTGGCTGCCACATCCCATCCGGGGGATTGGAAATTTTATAGGGATATTGGAAAAAAGAATGAATAAAAAGGAGTGCAGTGAGAAATACCTTGTAAGAGCAGGCATTGGAATGGTTGCGCTTGTTTTGCTGACAGTTCTTATGGTGACCGCACTTCTTCTGATTCTTGCGTACCGGATTCATCCGGTGGCAGGTGTTATCTTGGAAATGATTATGACCTATCAGATTCTTGCTGCAAAATGCCTGAAAGTAGAAAGCATGAAGGTATATAATTGTTTAAAGGAGAATGACCTTATAGCGGCAAGGCATGCTGTTTCCATGATTGTAGGCAGAGATACCGGGCGGCTGGATGAAACCGGAGTGGCAAAGGCTGCCATTGAAACGGTGGCAGAAAATACTTCGGATGGAGTCATTGCACCGATGCTATATACCGCACTTGGCGGACCGGTTCTGGGCTTTTTTTATAAGGCAGTCAATACAATGGATTCCATGGTAGGATATAAGAATGAACGTTATCTTCATTTTGGCAGAGCTGCCGCAAAATTCGATGATATCTGCAATTATATCCCATCCCGTATCAGTGCATACCTGATGATTGCAGGGACGCATTTCCTTGGAAAGGAATATGACGGGAAGCATGCATATTACATTTATAAAAGGGACCGGTATCATCATGCCAGCCCGAACTCTGCCCAGACAGAGGCAGTTTGTGCAGGAGCATTGTCCATACAGCTTGCAGGAGATGCCTGGTATTTTGGCAAACTGGTGAAAAAGCCATTTATCGGAGATGCACTGCGTCCGGTGGAATACGAGGACATCAGAAGAGCAAACCGGCTTTTGTATGCGACTGCATTTTTATGTGAAGGCATTTGCCTTTTGGTGATGGGATTGTTATTCTTTATATGATTGAAAGGATGAAAATTCAGGAAAGGAACAGGAATATGGTACATGGAGGAGACATCTACCGTAATTGCATATCGTTAGATTATTCTGTAAATATCAATCCTCTGGGCATACCGGCATCTGTAGAGGCAGCCCTTAGGGAAGCGGTGTCTTTATGCAGCTGGTATCCGGATATCAGGCAGGAGAAGCTGAAGGCAGCCATTGCTGAGATGGATAAGGTATCGGCAGATGAGATATTGTGCGGAAATGGAGCTTCTGAACTTTTTCCTGCAATTCTTCATGCATTAAAACCAAAGAAAATACTGATTCCGGTTCCTTCTTTTTATGGTTACGAGTGGGCTGCCGGAACGGAAGCGTGTGAAGTAAGTTATTTTCCATTGCGGGAACGGGATAATTTTGTGCTGGGAGAGGACTTTATTGAGGCATTAGATAAAGAAACGGAGCTTATATACCTTGCTAATCCCAATAATCCCACCGGACAGTTAATTCCACCGGAGATTTTAAAAGGGATTTTAATGCGGTGTCAGGAGCTTGATATAATAGTGGTGGTAGATGAATGCTTCCTGCCGTTTTGTGAAGAAGCAGAGTTTTATGAAAAAATGGAAGCTGGCATGAAATGTGGGAATCTGATTCAGGTGAGAGCATTTACCAAGACCTTTGCCATACCGGGAGTCCGGCTGGGTTATCTTATCTGCCGGAACAGGGAAGTCTGTCAGAAGATTGCAAGGCAGCTTCCGGAATGGAACTTATCGGTATTTGCCCAGATGGCAGGATGCGCTGCAGCAAAAGAAACGGAATTTATCGGGGAAAGCAGGAAACTCATCAAAGAGCAGCGGAGTATTCTGACAAAAGAGCTGATATCCTTAGGCTTCCGGGTGTATCCTTCCCGGGCAGATTATATTTTATTTTACACAGAGCTGCCATTATATGAGTTGCTTTTAAAGAAACAGATTTTGATTCGAAATTGTGAAAATTACAGAGGTCTGTCCAAAGGATATTACCGGATTGCAGTAAGAGGGCAGGCAGAGAATGAGCGGCTGATAAGCGCATTAAGAGAGGTGACAGAGAAATGAATCCCATCGAATTTGTATTGCCGGGAGAGATTGAAAAACGCAGCTTTGAGATTATTTCAGAGGAATTAGAAAAGCGTCAGATTGTATTGCCTAAAGAGCAGGAGCCTGTTACCAAGCGTGTGATACATACCAGCGCAGATTTTGATTATGCAGAGACAATGTGTTATTCTGACCATGCAGTAGAAATTGCAAAGGAACTGATTCTTAAGGGCGCCGATATTGTAACGGATACCAACATGGCACTTGCCGGAATCAATAAGAAAATACTGGCATCATTTGGCGGAGAAGCCCATTGCTTTATGGCGGATTTGGATGTAGCACAGCTTGCCAGAGAGCGGCAGGTAACAAGAGCCACCATCAGCATGGAGAAAGCCGCAGCCATTGAAAAACCGGTTATTTTTGCGGTGGGAAATGCACCGACGGCGTTAATCGAGCTTCATAAAATGATAACGGAGGGACGCTACCAGCCGGCATTTATTATCGGAGTTCCGGTAGGCTTCGTAAATGTGGTACCGGCAAAAGAATTGATTATGGAAACAGAAGTACCTTATATCATTAACCGGGGCAGAAAGGGCGGGAGCAATGTTGCCGCAGCTATCTGCAATGCAATTTTGTATCAATTAAGACGATAGTAAAATCAGGGGGAAGAAAGATGCAATACGGGTTTACCTCCGGAAGCTGTGCCGCAGCCGCAGCAAAGGCAGCAGTCTATATGCTGCTGAGTGGAAGAAGAAAAACAGAGATTACCATTGAGACACCAAAGGGAATTCCCTACCATGCAAAGGTGGAGCATATCAAAATTCAGGAAACAGAAGTTTCCTGCGCGGTACAAAAGGACGGCGGGGATGACCCGGATGTGACAACAGGGGCATGGATTTATGCAACGGTGAGCATTTGTGAAGAAAATAACAATCAGATAGAAATAGATGGCGGCATCGGTGTTGGCAGGGTTACGCGGCCGGGATTAGACCAGCCGGTAGGAAATGCCGCAATTAATACGGTACCACGGCAGATGATTGCAAAAGAAGTATCAGAGGTCTGCCATCTGTTTGATTTTCAGGGCGGAATCAAAGTCGTAATTTCAGTGCCGGAAGGAGAACATCTTGCGGCGCAGACTTTTAATCCGAGACTTGGAATAAAGGGCGGAATCTCGATACTTGGAACCAGCGGGATTGTGGAGCCTATGAGTGATAAGGCATTGCTGGATACCATAGCAGTGGAATTGAAACAGAAGCGGGCAGAAGGTCATTCTATTGTTGCCATATCACCGGGCAACTACGGATTGGAATTTATGAAACGGACCTATGGTTATGATTTGGAGCGCAGTGTAAAATGCAGCAACTTTATCGGACAGACCATTGATATGGTAAAAGAACTTGGATTTTCCAAAATGCTCTTAACCGGTCATATCGGAAAGCTGATAAAGGTATCCGGCGGCATTATGAACACCCATTCCAAAGAGGCAGACTGCCGGATGGAGCTTCTGGCGGCGGCAGCAATCCGGGCGGGCGCAGAAGTGACACTGCTTCGGGAAATATTAGACTGCATTGGTACAGAGGATGCAGTAGACCGGATTAAAAAAGCCGGATTTTTAGAACCTGCCATGGAATATGTCATGGAAAAAATGGAAGACCATCTTAAGCATCGTGCCGGGGGTGGACTGGAAATAGAATGTATGGTTTATAGTAATGATATCGGACTTTTAGGTGTAACGCCGGGAGCAGAGGCATTATTAAAAGAACTGTTGGAGGAAAAGGAATGATTCATTTTGTTGGAGCAGGGTGCGGAGCACCGGATTTGATTACCGTAAGAGGAATGCATCTTTTGGAGAAAGCGGATGTGATTATCTATGCCGGTTCACTGGTAAATCCCAAGCTTTTAGACTATGCCAAAGCAGACTGTCAGGTATATAACAGTGCAGTGATGACCTTGGAAGAAGTCCTTGCAGTTATGGTGGAGGCAGAGCAGGAAGGAAAAGATGTGGTGCGGCTGCATACCGGAGAACCAAGCATATATGGAGCGGTTCAGGAGCAGATGCAGGAGCTGGATGCAAGAAAGCTAGCCTATGATTCTACGCCGGGAGTAAGTGCCTGCTTTGGAGCAGCGGCAGCCATGAATCTGGAGTATACCCTGCCGGATATTTCCCAGTCCCTTATCATTACCAGAATGGAGGGACGGACGGCGGTTCCGGAGAAAGAAAGCATTGAGGCATTTGCTGCCCATCAGTGTTCCATGGCAATCTATTTAAGCACCGGAATGTTGGAGAAGTTATCTGAGCGTCTGATAAAGGGTGGCTATTCAAAGGATACCACTGCGGCACTGGCTTATAAGGTAAGCTGGCCGGAGGAAGAAATATATATCTGCACGGTAGAAACATTGGCACAGACAGCGGCAGAACATGGAATTACCAAAACGGCACTGGTTCTCGTTGGAGATGTCATTAATAAGAGTGGATACAGCAAATCCAGACTGTATGCAGAAGATTTCTCCACAGAATTCCGGGCAGCAAAAAATCATAAGAAGGCGGAAAGAAAATGCAGTCATTGAGATGGAGTATCATCAGCTTTACTGAAAAGGGAGCAGAGCTTGCCGAAAAGATAAAAAGACTTTCCAAAGAGCAGCAGCTTCCCTGTGAAATTCATACTTATCATGGCAGAAAACAGGTGGAAAATCTGAACGCGTGGACAAAGGAGCAGTTTTCCCTAAGAAATGTAATCCTTTTTATCGGAGCATGCGGAATTGCAGTGCGGACAATTGCCCCATTTCTTAAGGACAAGCTGACAGACAGTCCGGTGCTGGTACTGGATGAGGCAGGCAATTATGTCATTCCTCTTTTATCCGGGCATGTGGGAGGTGCCAATGAGATAGCACTGCAGCTGGAGGAGTTAATAGGAGCAGTTCCGGTAATTACCACAGCGACCGACATTCATAATACCTTTGCCATAGATGTATTTGCAAAAAAGCATGACCTATCCATTGATAAAAAAGAAGGCATTAAGAAGGTTTCTGCAAAGGTGCTGGAAAAAAAGAAGCTTTCCATGACAATCGCTCCGGAATATGCTGCCAAAGTGGATGTGGCAATCGGCACACCAGAGGATGGACAGAAGCCGGAGCCATTATTGACCTTAATCCCCAAAGAATATATTCTTGGAATCGGATGCAGAAGGAATAAAGAAGAACAGGAACTTAAGGCATTTGCAGAAAGCTGTTTAAAGGAAGCCGGAGTAGACTGGAAACAGATACGGGCGATTGCTTCGATTGATAAAAAGAAGGATGAGAAGGCAATTCTAAAACTTGCGGCAGAACATGGCATTCCATTTCTTGTCTTTGACGCAGAGACCTTAAGCCGGGTGCCCGGGACATTTGATACATCGGCATTCGTGGCAAGCCAGGTGGGCGTGGATAATGTCTGCGAGCGGGCAGCCATGGCAGCCTGCCGGGATAATGGAAGGCTGGTGCTTCAGAAAAGAGCGGAAAACGGAATGACACTTGCAATAGCAAAAGAAGATTGGAGACTGACTTTATATGAAGAATAAAATATGGATTGTTGGAATGGGACCGGGAAAAGAAGAGATGATGACAGGCAGAGCCATCGAAGTATTAGAACAGGTGGACGTAATCATCGGATATACCGTATACCTTGATTTGTTAGGAGAACGTTTTCAAGACAAGGAATTTCTTTCCACGCCGATGCGGCAGGAAGAAAAACGCTGCAGAATGTGTTTTGAGGAAGCAGAAAAAGGCAAAAGCGTGGCAATGGTATGCAGCGGCGATGCCGGTGTCTATGGAATGGCATCACTGATGTATGAGATTGGAAAAGAATATCCGGCACTCTCACTGGAAGTGATACCGGGAATTACCGCAGCCAACAGCGGTGCGGCGGTTCTTGGAGCACCATTAAATCATGACTACTGTGTTATCAGTCTCAGTGACCTTATGACACCATGGGAGTTAATTGAAAAGAGGCTGATTATGGCAGCACGGGGAGATTTTGCTATTGCACTTTATAATCCGTCCAGCCGGAAGCGGGCAGACTATTTGGAAAGAGCATGTAAGATTCTGCTTCAGGAGATAGAACCGGAGCGCGCATGCGGTTATGTGGAAAATATCGGAAGAGACGGAGAAAGCACAGTTACCTGTACTTTAGAAGAATTACAGAGTAAATCAGTAAATATGTTTACTACCGTTTTTGTTGGAAATTCCAGAACCAGAATTCAGGATGGAAAATTAATTACACCAAGAGGCTATAAGATAGAGCAATGAAAAAAATAATCATTTTTTCAGGAACAACAGAAGGAAGAAAATTATCGGAGCTGATGGCGGCAGCAGGCATAGGCCACACCGTATCGGTGGCAACCGATTATGGAAAGCTGGTTATGAAGGCGCATCCGAAGGTGAAGATTCAGGAAGGACGCCTTTCCAAAGAAGCAATGTCAGAATTCCTAGGGAAAGAATCCTTTGACCTTGTAATCGATGCCACCCATCCTTATGCGGTGGAAGTGACCAGAACCATAAAAAGCTGCGTTGCCGGGATGAAAGAGGATGGGCATAAGGTTACTTACTTACGGCTGAAGCGGAGCATCCAGGCGGCAGAAGAAGCGGGACTTCGTTTCTTTGACAGCAATGAAGCATGTGCAGAAGCATTAAAGGAAATTAAGGGAAACATTCTTCTTACCACAGGAAGCAAGGAACTTTTTGTATATACCGCATCCGAAGAAGTAAAAAATCGTCTTTATGTCCGGGTACTGCCGGGGCTGGAAAGTCTTGAAATCTGCCGGAGGGAAGGAATTCTGCCACAACAGATTCTTGCACTGCAGGGACCTTTTTCCGAAGAATTGAATGATGCACTGATTCATCAGTATGGGATAAAATGTATGGTAACAAAGCAGGGCGGCATTACCGGAGGCTTTTTAGAAAAAAAAGAAGCAGCTTTAAAAAATCGTATCCCGCTTTTGATTATTCGTCGGGAGGCAGCAGAGGAAGACGGACTTTCCTTTGATGCAGTCTGTGAGAAAATCGAAACATTAACAGGAGTAAACCTTTCCTTAAGACCGGCGGAGCTTATGATTACGCTGGCAGGAATCGGACCGGGGGATGCAGATATGATGACCGTCCGGTTAAAGGAAGTATTGGCAGAAGCGGACCTTGTATTAGGTGCGAAACGTCTGATAGAGGCAGTGACACCGAAGCTTGAAAAAGAGGCACTTTATCTGCCGGATAAAATCCTTACATGGCTTAAGGAAAAGAGCAGACAGTATGCAGTGCATGAAAAACTGAAGGTAGTCATCCTTTTTTCCGGGGATATTGGTTTTTATAGTGGCTGGAACAAGGTAAGAATCTGTCTGCAGGAAGCACTGCAAAAGGGCATACTTCATGGAACCTTGCAAAGCATTCCGGGCATTTCTTCCATTCAGATGATGGCAGCAGCCTGTGGCGTAAGCTGGGAAAATGCCGGAATTTACAGTATACATGGCAAAACAGATACGGGTGGCTGGCAGACAGAAGTGCTGCACAGGCTGCATGAAAATGGGCGGCTGTTTCTTTTGGTATCCGGAGCAGAAGATATCCGGAAATTAGGAGCACTTTTTTCGGATAAAAAGAATTACAGAATTACAGTGGGGTACCAGTTATCTTATCCGCAGCAGAAGCTGATGGTGCTTACACCGGAAGCGTGCAGGGAGACAGAACAGGAAGGATTGTATGTTGTCATGATAGAGAAGGAAGAACAGAAAGCGAATGAAGAATGTGGGGAGCAGGGAAAGCGCAGGGAACAGGAAGCGCAGGAAGAGCCGGCAGTTTTGTCACCGGGAATCCCGGATGAAGCCTTTATTCGTGGGAAAGTTCCAATGACCAAAGGGGAAGTGCGTCAGGTCAGCCTTTGCAGCCTGCGGCTTCAGAAAGATTCGGTGCTTTATGATATTGGAAGCGGAACGGGTTCGATTGCTGTGGAAGCAGCCCATTTATCCAAAGGAATCAAAGTCTATGCCATTGAAAAGAAAGAAGAGGCGGTAGCACTTCTGGCACAGAATAAAGAGAAGTTTCAGGTAGCAAATATGGAGATTATCCGGGGAACGGCACCGGAGGCATGCAATGGATTAGAGGAACCGACACATGTTTTCATCGGGGGAAGCGGTGGACATCTGATGGAAATTTTAGAAGTACTGGCAGCAAAAAAGAGAAGAATAAGAGTTGTAATGAATGCTATAAGTCTTGAGACGGTGGCAGAATTCAAACAGGTAAAAGAACGGTTTTCGGTATGCAATTTTGAAATGATTCAGATGCAGGTCAGCCGTTATCATGAGCTTGGTTCTTATTATATGCCAAAGGCAGAAAATCCGGTTATGATATGTTCCTTTGATTTGCAGGGAGGAGAAGCGGATGCAGAAGCGTAAAGGAGTAGTTCTTGCAGCACCCAAAAGCGGCAGTGGAAAGACACTGATTACCTGTGCATTAATCGAAGCCTTGAAAGAAGCAGGAGTCGATGTCTGCACATTTAAGTGCGGACCGGATTATATAGACCCGATGTTTCACCGTACGATTTTAGGCGTACCGGGCGGGAATTTGGATACATATTTTACCGGCGAAGCAAAGACAAAAGAGATATTTATGGAAGAGACACCGGAAGATGCATTTGCAGTGGTAGAGGGTGTCATGGGACTTTATGACGGACTTGGCGGAATTTTAGAAGAAGGTTCCACCTATCACCTGGCAAAAGCAATTTCTCTGCCGGTGATTCTGGTAATTGATGCACATGGCATGGGAAGAACGATACTTCCGCTGATACAGGGACTTTTATCCTATGACAAAGCCGGAATCATAAAGGGCGTGATACTAAACCGGGTCAGCAAAATGTTCTATGCGTCATTAAAAGAGTTAATCGAAACCGAATTATCCATAGAAGTGCTGGGCTGTTTTACCGAACAGAAGGAGCTTCATCTGGAGAGCCGCCACTTAGGCTTAAAACTTCCGGAAGAAAAGCGTGATTTAAAAGAACAGGTATGCCGCGGGGCAGACAGCTTAAAAGAAACGGTATCGATAGAGCGGATTTTAGCAATTGGGGGAGCCGGAGAAAAGGATGCGGCATCCCCAAAAGTTGATAGTCACGAAAACAAAGTGACATATCAGAGAGCAGATATCAAAGAAAATGATACCCATGAAAGTAAACTCCGCCTTGCCATCGCAAGAGATGAGGCATTTTGTTTTTATTATCAGGAGAACCTGAAACTGCTTTCAAAAAGGGGCTTTGAGCTGGTGCCGTTTTCTCCCCTGCATGATAAGAAATTACCGGAGCATATCAGCGGATTACTGTTAGGCGGGGGATATCCGGAACTTTTTGCAAAGGAATTATCCGAAAATGACAGCATGAAGACAGCCATCCGGGAAGCCATCCGGGGCGGACTTCCGTCACTGGCAGAATGTGGGGGCTTTCTTTATCTTCATAAATCACTGAAGGATATGGAAGGCAGACAATATTCCATGGCGGGCGTAATTGATTCAGATGCAGATTACCGGGGAAAGCTGGTGCGTTTTGGCTATGTGGAGCTTACCGAGAAAGAAAGCTGTTTCCTGCCGGAAAAAGAAGAAATCCGGGGACACGAATTCCATTATTTTGACAGTACGGAAAATGGAACGGACTGCGTGGCAAAAAAACCGATCGGAAGCAGAAGGTGGGAATGTGTCTGGGAAGGAGAAAACCACTGGTGGGGATTTCCTCATCTTTATTATCCGTCCAACCCTTCTTTTGTGGAGCATTTCTATCAGCAGGCAGGATTGTATCAACAATCGAAATTGAAGCAAAAAGATAATTTGAAGTAAGAGGAAGACAGATGCAGAAAGAAAAAGCACAGAGTGGAATTTTATATGGAATCGGAGTAGGACCGGGGGAGCCGGAGCTTTTGACCCATAAAGCGGTTCAGGTGATAGAATGCTGCGATACCATAGTAGTGCCGTCCGAACCGATAGAGGAGTGTAATGCTTTTCAGATTGTAGAAAAACTGGTGCCGGACATACGGAAGCATCAGCTTGTGGCATGGAATTTTCCCATGACCAGAGATGAGAAAAAGTTAGAAGAAGCCCATGATAAGATATGCGAAAATATAGAAGCATATCTTGCAAAGGGAGAAAAGGTTGCCTTTTTAACGCTGGGGGATCCGGCAATTTATTCTACCTATACTTATCTTTCACAGAAAATCGAAGAGCATGGTGGCCATACGGAAATGGTCAGCGGGGTACCGTCTTTTTGTGCAGTGGCAGCAAGACTTGGCATTTCGCTGGGAGAAAAGGAAGAGCAGATTCATATTATTCCCGGTTCCTATGAGATAGAAGAATCGAGACAATTTTCCGGCACCAGAATCTATATGAAGTCCGGAAGGAAGCTGAAGCAATTAAAAGAAATGCTGCAAAAGGAAAGTACTATCCGTCCGTTAGAAGTGTATAGTGTTTCCGATTGTGGAAAAGAGGAAGAAAAAGTCTTTTCCGGTGTGGATAACATACCGGAAAACAGCGGATATTTTACCATCGTGATTGTAAAGACCAAAGATGAGCCGGTGCATAACAGCAGCCGCTTTTTCGAGAATCGTGCATGCGCTTATTATCCCTGCCATAGGGACATTGAGCAGATTAACTGTATGTTCTGCTACTGCCCGATGTATGAAATGGAGCATTGTCCGGGAACACCGGAGTACAAAGAGACAAATGGCAGAAAACTTAAGATTTGTACCAACTGTACATATCCCCATCAGGCAGAACATTATGATGCCATTATGAAGGTACTGACCCACCGGCTGAAAGGCTAGAGAACTTTTTAAGGGTGAAGTTTGTTGAGGCTGGGTGAACTATGGCTTGTGAAAAAATAAAAAGTGTGTTAGTATAGTAGCGATTTCATAGAAAGATAACCGGTGCCTGCAATGAAATTCATTCATATGCAGGGTAAAAGGGAAACAGGTGTAAATCCTGTACGAACTCGTCACTGTAAGAAGGGAGTAACGTAGTCAGGCTTTTAAAAGCGCCACTGATGCACAGACATTGGGAAGGTGATTATGGAGCGTTAATCTTTGAGTCAGGAAACCTGCCGTTTATCTGGTACGGGAAGAGATTCCGGGTCACGAGTAATTGGCTGTACTGTTTGATAACAAGGGAAATCCGTAAAGCGTATTTCCTGTAGTTAGTATGTCATTTACTTCGTTCATAGCAATATGGAACGGAGTTTTTTCATGTGTAAATGAAACCAGAACATGAGAAAAGGAGAAAAAAATGAAAAAGAAAGCATTGACTGTAGTTCTTACACTTACTATGGCAGCAATCATGTTTGCGGGATGTGGTGATAAGAAAACAACAGGGACAACTGAAACAACAGAAGCTGTTTCGACAGAAGATGAAAAGGATGATCAGGCAAAAGCAGATGAGGTAGCAGCATTGATTGATGCAATTTATGTGCAGGAAAGAACTGATGAGACAGATGCACAGTGTAAGGCAGCAAAAGAAGCATGGGATGCACTGACAGATGCTCAGAAGGAACTGGTATCCGGAGAAAATGCAGACCCGGATTACTTTGGAAGAGATACCGGAGATGCATCAAAGGATGATCCTTTAAATCAGGATGATATTGGAGAGAATGAGCTTTTGGTAGTAAGCTTTGGTACATCCTTTAATGACAGCCGCGCAACAGATATCGGCGGCATTGAAAAAGCATTACAGGAAGCAAATCCTGACTGGTCTGTAAGAAGAGCATTTACAGCACAGATTATTATTAACCATATACAGGCCCGTGATGATGAAAAAATCGATAACATGGATCAGGCATTAGAGCGTGCGGTAGACAATGGCGTTAAGAATCTTGTGGTACAGCCGACCCATTTAATGCATGGTGCAGAATATGATGAACTGGTAGAAGCAATTGAGAAGTATCAGGATAAATTTGAAACAGTCCGTATCGCAGAACCTCTGTTAGGTGAAGTTGGAAGTGATGCAACTGTAATCAACGAAGACAAGGCTGCCGTTGCAGAAGCAATTACAGCAGAAGCAGTTAAACTTGCTGGATATGACAGCATGGATGCTGCAGCAGAAGACGGAACAGCATTTGTATTTATGGGACATGGCACTTCCCATACAGCAAATGTAACTTATGACCAGATGCAGACCCAGTTAGAAAAACTGAATTATAAGAATGCATTCGTTGGAACCGTAGAAGGTGAACCGGAAGATACCGCATGTGAAGCTGTTATTGAAAAGGTAAAAGAAGCAGGATACAAAAAAGTAATTCTTCGTCCGTTAATGGTTGTTGCCGGAGACCATGCAAACAACGATATGGCTGGAGATGATGAAGACTCCTGGAAGAGCCAGTTTGAAGCATCCAAAGCATTTGACAGTGTAGATACACAGATTGAAGGTCTTGGAAGAATCAAAGCAGTCCAGGATATTTATGTAGCACATACAAAGGCTGCTTTAGCGGCAGAGCCACTTGCAACAGCAGGTGGTTCCAATTCCTCTGCAGCCTTAGAGGATGGAACTTATACCGTAGACTTCAACACAGACAGCACAATGTTTCACGTAAATGAAGCAAAAGAAGGCAAGGCAGAACTTACGGTAAAGGATGGAAAAATGACAGCACATATCACACTTCCATCTAAGAACATTGTAAATTTATTTGTTGGAACAGCAGCAGATGCACAGAAAGATGGTGCGAAGCTTCTTGATCCTACTACAGATACGGTAGAATACAGTGATGGAACCAGCGAAGAAGTATACGGCTTTGATGTTCCGGTTCCTGCAGTGGATGAAGACTTTGACCTTGCATTAATTGGAACAAAGGGAAAATGGTACGACCACAAAGTATCTGTTTCTAATCCTGAAAAAAAAAATTAGCTGATGGCTCTTATG